>Ga0255772_10000297_pt1 | contig 49507 bp, 89 predicted proteins | sample 071ome_34_FD_179970 | JGI IMG/M metagenome (GOLD analysis project Ga0255772, IMG submission 179970) | Coastal salt marsh microbial communities from the Groves Creek Marsh, Skidaway Island, Georgia - 071411BT metaG (version 2) | ecosystem: Environmental > Aquatic > Marine > Intertidal zone >...
TATTATCCTTATAAAATATGTGCTGCCCAATCTTCACAGTTTTCGTGACTGCTTTTTTCCAATAAGGAGAAACGTAATCAGCGTGATACCATAAAGCACCTTTAGTTATATCATATACCGTATCTTGATTCAAGTAAAGTTTCTTTGCTATATTATATATTTTCGCAAAAACACGACGATCAGTTATATTGTCTGACTTACCATCACAGTACCAACTAAATTGACATTTATTTCTTAGAGGAACAAGTTTACCTGTTCTTGTTTTATGCCACTTAGAATATCTTGCTTCCTTAACAACTTTACATATGCTGTTTGGAAATCTTGAACTGTTAACTCTATTAAGGGTTACAAGTCCAACTGCTTTCTGTCCCAGCTTTGATTGATTGCCAGCTTCAAAGTAAATATTTTTTGCTAAGCAGTTTACTTGTTTGGTCTCAGCTTCAGTTAAATCTTTTGAAACTGGATATTCATCTACAACATGTCTGGGGGAAACTACAGGATCGGGAAATGCTAAAATCGAAAAACAAGTTGTAAGAATTACGAACATATATTTCATCAGTTCTCTCCTCATGGATCAAGTTGAGCTTTTCTGTCTATAAATATACTATCAGAAATTACTTTGCCGTTTTCTATTTTATCAATAAAATTAAACGTAACACCTTTACCTTCTTCTCTTGACATTCTATGCCAAGACTTACGCCACTCTCCAACAAATTTAGGATTGTAATTTGGTTTACCTTTTTCTATGAAGTTGTCAGTATAACTTCCAATATCGATATCCCACCACGAATCACAACCGTAAATATCTAATTCTGTGTAACCAAGTTTGATCATTGCCATAGCTGCCCAATGACCAGAACTATAATAATTTCTTAGAATATTAAAAGTTCCAAGAATCTGTATAGTGTTTTCTGGATTTTGAAAGAATTTTTTATGTTCCTTCAACGTTTCTAAGCTGGCACGATTTAACACTACGGTATCAGTTCTCATCTCTACCGTTCCAGTTGCCCACTTCCTTATAACTTCTCTATCAATAATAGAAGTTGCGTCTACTTCAACTGGAGGATAGTTACATCCCATAGTGTAAAGTCCATTCGGAGCATAATACTTCATCCGTGGACCATTACATAAAACGTTACCTTTACCTTTATCTCTTTGTCTTTGTTCCATAAAAAACCAGTCCTTTAAGGGAGGACTGGTAAAACCTGTTCAAATCATAGTTTAACGTGGTTTGTAGATTACCACCAACCTGTCATGTTGCCTACAAGATTAACAACAACCATGACAACTGCGACGTGTGCCGCAAGATTCCAATTGATAGCCATAAATGACTCCTTTTGTTATTGAAAAATGAAAATTGTTTCTGGTGCTAAGTACAACTTCCAAAACTCCATCAGCTCCATTTTATGGAGCAGTCTATTATTTAGGTTTTCCCCCTAATCTCACAATAATTTCTTCTATTCTACCTTTCCAATATGAAGAAACAAAGTTCTTTAGAGCGGATAAAAACTTTATCATTTCCAAGTTATTCATATATTATACTACAATCTATAATTAAAGTAAAATTATCTTCCTTGTCCACGATACGCTTTAAATCCTCTGCGCTTATGCTTATTCATCATTTGCAAACTTGCCCTACGACTACCACCTTGCCCTGTCTTTTTAAATTGAGCAGCACTGTAATGTAACGGTTTATCTAATTTTACTTTTGCCATTATATCTCCTTACGTTGATGTTTCATATGGATTTACACAAGTATCTTTAATGATATCATGTATCTTTTGTGGATCACTTTCTTCTTGCATTAATTTTCTTACTTGATGCATTAGATCATTAACAAATTTAATTGATTCCTGTTCTTCCTCAGGTGATCTAACATTAGGAAATGCAAAGTTAATGTTAGAAGGATCTAATCCCTCTAGTATATTTGAAACAATATCTTTTGCCAAATATGCTTTTACTTTACAAAATTCTGAATCGTCTGCTTGAGCAAATGATGCTACCAATAATAAAAGTGGTATTAAATATTTCATTATTTTCTCCTACATATTTTGTCAATATGTTCATCTGTTATAAATGAAACTTCGTTCCACCACATCCATTCTTCTGCTCCTGGAGGAATCATAATAATTTTAATCATATGATTATCGATAGTTCCAAGAGCAATAGTCATTAAAGAAACTCTTGGTCTATCTTCTTCTGGAAAGTTTTCTGGATGGCAGTCAATCTTAAACTTCATTCTTCTCTTGTATAGATTAACCTTAGATGGATAGTTCCCGTAGATATCCCAGTATGCTGTTCTAAAATTAGTTCCACGAACATCTTCTATTTCGCTGTGGTCAAATTTTAATTTATCTAGATCTGGTCTAACTTGTAATGCTGGGTCTGCTAAGTATTCTCTGTTAGCATATGACGGATGTGACGCTATTAACACTGCGGTGAATACTGCCACGATAAAAAATGTTGCCTGTAATGGTTTCATAATATCTCCTACGCTGCAAAACTTTGCCCACAGCCACAAGTTGCCGTAGCGTTGGGATTTGTTATAACAAACTGGCTACTCATAAGATCTTCTTTCCAATCTATAATCGAGCCTTGTAAATATTGCATGCTTGCTGAATCAACCAGTACACCTTCTACCTCATAATCATCCTCAGCAACTTCTTCGTCGAAGGTAAATCCATAATTGAAACCAGAACACCCACCACCCTTGATGAATGCTCTAACTTTTAGATTAGGATTATCTTCTTCTGCTAAAAGAGACTGCATTTTTCTTTTAGCATTTTCTGTTATGGTTAACATTACTGTACTGCGTTTAAGAGTTTTATATTTTCCAAAACTTTATCAATATCAGCAGCTGTTTCTTCAGTTTTTAACCATTGAATTTTATCTTTGAGAATCATCTCGTTTAACTCTTGCGAAGAAACCTTACCACTCATTGCTTTCTCCCAATAGATAACTAGAAGACTGTGCGCATCTGGATTAGTTGTTTGTAACTTATCTAGCGCATCTAAAGTTTTCGTCATTCCCATTTATACACCCTTTACTTTTTTGTAATCGTTTCTCAATTCTCTAAATTTAAATATCCAGTTATCTCTACTTTCATGAAAGACAAGTGGTTCTGAATCATCAACAGCCATGATGATAGTTAGTCTATTTACTGGAACTTGAGTTCTTTCCTCAAAGGCGACAGCATAAGCAGAACATTGCATAAAATAGTTATGAATCTGATCTGCAGTTTTTTGCCGTCTAGATGTTTTGAAATCTATTACGGAAAGTTTACCTTCATATTCAGCTATACAGTCAACAGTTCCTGCAACTTCTAAATGATCTGAATATAATTGCGATTCTAATGCGTGTATATTATTTATTTTATTTAATTCTGGGCGTATAGAATCCCACATTTCTTGGTCAAAAATATCTATATCCAGTTTCTCATTATTAAGATAATCTTCACAAAGTGAATGGACCCTTGTCCCTCTGTTGGCTGCTCGAGTAGATATTTGATTGGCAACTTCTTCGCCAACTCTTTTTCTCCACTCAAGGATTGCTTGTTTATTCAACAATCCTGTTACAGAAGTTACAGAGGGGTATGCGTTACCAGAGGGAGTTCTGTAGACACGAGAACCATCTTTAGCAGTGGTTCTCGTTATCTTTTCGTAGTTATGTTGTATATGATTGAACACTCATTTCGCTTTCAGCATCTCCTGAGCATCCTCAAATTTTGTCTTTGCTAAAATGTAGTCTTTAACTAAGCTACTTCTGACGATATCATCAATAGTAAATTCAATTCGAGTAAATGCTTCCATATGCATTGCTATATCTAAAAATTTTAAAATTCCACTTACGTCATTCTTCTTTTTATTTAGGTCGGTTTGACGATAGTCTCCGCACCAAATAATTTTAGATCTGTAACCAACACGTGTCATTACAGTATCTATTTCTTCAAAGTTTAGATTCTGCATCTCATCAACGATAATGATAGCATCGTCAAATGACATTCCTCTAATAAAGGAAGTCGAGATAAACTCTATGTGATGCTGTTCCTCTAACCTTTGGTAAGCATCCTTACGTCCAAACAAAGTATCACATATTTGAACATATGGTTGCCTAAAAATTTCCATCTTATCATCTGCGTCTCCTGGAAGGTGTCCCATGTCTCTAGACTGAACCGCAGAACGAACTACAATAATTTTATTAAAAGGATTATTTTTATCTAATACTTCTTCTAATGCCTTATATAATGCAATAAAAGTTTTTCCTGTTCCTGCTACTCCGTGTAATGATATAAAATAGTCACCCTGTTTATATGCTTCGTAAAACTTTTTTTGGTTTTCTGTTAATGGATCAAATGTACCCAAATCATCTATACGTATCTTCAAGTGATTGTTACTTCTTCTCGCTCCTCTTTTTGTTGTCTCTTTGATATCTAAAACATTTTCTGCTACTTTCTGAGCGGTCTTTCTTGGCATACAGGTTGTTTCCTTGTTATTGTTATCTGATGTGGTCTTTCATTCCTTTCGCTCCTGGAGTTCTTTCTGATATCTTGTGCAACACCTCCTTAAATCCGTTGTCAAGTTTTCTTACACCAAGACGCACTGGGTCTCCCATGGAGGCAGCTCCGCTGTGATGTCTTTGGTGTGTGGGATTTTCAGCCAGATAGGAATCTAGCTCAGAAATCTTCATAGACTTTTCGAAGATCTCATTCGTTTCAGTATTAATAAATTCGTAGTTCGGCATAGTGTAATATTATTTAGTTAATGAAGTACGGCACAGTTCTGTTTTTCCAAGAAAACATTCGCTGTTTTTCTCCGTTGTAATAATTATGATAAGACTTCTTAGAATTACCAGCTACTTTATATTGATCTGGCATAGCTGGAGTTGGCTCCGTGAATGGAACATCTCTAGAAATATTTTTTGGAGTAGCACTTAGTGCTTCTGTAAGCTGTGAGCATTTATGCTGCTTACCATAGCGATAACTATATTCCTCAAGTAAACTGACAAACATTTTGTAGAGCCACTGATAGTTTGCTTCGGATGCCCTTACCCAAACTGCGCTTGGATGATTGATATGAGTAGCCATGTAAAGAGTATGTTCAAGCTCACTATGAAGAGCATAACGAACACGTTTTCTTCCCGTAGCAGTGCGACCAGTATATTCACTACCGTCGATAACACGATGAGCAGTACAAAGAAGTTGAGCATATTCCAATATCATCTTTACGCAATGTTTATCAACGTGCATTTCTGCACACTTTTTAGTATCATGATCTAAGTAAAATATATTCATTGTTATATTTATTTAACAAATTTAGAAAAGTCTGGAGGAGTCCATCCTTCAGGTTTCAATACCTTCCCGTCTTCACGTTTTAATACTGTACCAGTAATCTTGTTAATCTTTGCTAGATTAGAACGTTTACCTTCATCCCAAATATCATCGATATCCATTCCTCTTGATTTCATATAACCAATAATCACCCACATCATATCGAAGCAAGCATCAATAATTTCTACTTCATCATTATTCTTGATTGCTTCCTGAAACTCATTATATTCTTCAGTGATTAAATTCTTATATAACTCTGCTTGCTCAGTATTATCTTTAGTTACAGTTTGGTCAGCTGCCATCATAAATGTAATAACATCCCACCATGGCATAATATAAGGATTATTCTTCATATTTGATTACCTCTATTCCACATTTTTTTAAAAAGTCAAACCCAATAACATTCTTTTCTCTATTCAAATAATCTGTCTTATAGTATACCTTAGAAATACCTGCACCGTAAATTAATTTTGCGCAATCTATGCAAGGATTATGGGTCAAAAATAAAACAGAGTCTTTGCCAGACTCTCCGTCTTTTGCCAATTTAAGTATAGCATTCGCCTCAGCATGTATAACCTCTGGCTTGGTTTCCCAAAATCTAATCTCTCCATTTGGCCACCGCATCTCATCTTCACAGTTATTGTCCCAACCAGCAGGAGTTCCGTTATAACCAAGACTAATAATTCTGTTGTTCTTTACTATAACAGCACCCACCTGCAGTTTTCTTGCAGTTGAAAGCTGAGCAGTTTCTTCTGCCAGTTTCATATACAAGTTTATAAATTTATTCTTCATCTTCTTTCCATTCTAGCCAGTTCTCATATTCTTCGTCCAAGCCAGCGTACTCTATCATTTCTTCAGTAACTGATTCCCTCCAGTTCTCATCATGGAAATCATATTCAATATGATTTTGCATTTCATTATAATAGGTTCCAACGAAAGATAATCCTGGCTCATGATATAATGCATCAACTCCCCAGCCATTATTTTCTAGATACTCATATAATTCTATCGGTGGACTCCAAGCACTATCAAACGAAAGCACAATATTATTTTCGTCTTGAACATTAAAGTTGTGTACGCTCACATCCCACTTGGTTCCCCAGTTTTCGATATTCCATGAGTACCATTCTTCATCAGCATGCGATGGTCTTGGATATAGATACTGGAATGGTTCGGGATTTTCTTTATTTAATTCTTCTTCCAAACCTTTTATCTTTTCAGGATCAGGATTCCAAAGCGTAACATCATTAGAGCACCAATTAGGCATAGTTATTTTTCCTTGTATATTCTATTAAAGGTAATTCTAAATTTTTGTTTACGCTCTTCTTCCTCCGCAAGAGTCTGTTTAGTTTTGCCAGCTGTCGTATAAACAGCAATACGTTTTATAGCAGCTACGAAATTCAATTTAGTTAGTATATGTCCCATACCATCAGCAAAGCATAATGTAGGAATCAACAAAATCATAACTAGTATTTTTCTCACTTTACTTTTCCTCAGGCTCGTTTTTAATACTCTTAATAACTTTGTCTACTGTTATAACGATAGCAGCAAATGAAAGTTTATTTGTGATGTGTTTCCAACTACCACTATCAGCAAAAGCGATAGATGGTATTAACAGTAATGCAAATATAAGTTTCTTCATTTTACATTTTCCTTCACAGTTTCTTGAACATTTACCAAACCTTTCTCAAGGAAATTAGTAAAGTTAGTAACGCCAACAGTGGCAATGATAAAACCCAAAATAAACCCAATAATAAATTTCATAATAAACCCCATTATAAATTAACAAAAGTCAATAGCGTACTCATCGCCAATTTTAGAAAACATCATATCAGTGAAAGTTTCAACTTTATTTTTGATATTAATAATATCATCACCAGTAACACCTTCAATAAACAAAGTTCCTTCAAACCACTCAAGAAGGTAAGTAGAGCCATTCATCGCTTCAGCAATAAGAGCATTAACTTTAGTTTCAAAATTTTGGTTAGTAGTAGTAGTCATCATATTTCCTTTCACATTTATTAACTCAATATAATAATTATACGATATTATTGAATTAAAGTAAAGGGTTTTTTAAAAAAAGATACCTAATAAAAACAATAACTTACTTATCTAATTTAGATTTTATATAACTAATTACCTCTTCTGCCTCAAAATATATGGGTTGTTTGTCTATAATTTTGTCTATTCTCCGTGCCTTATACTCCTCCATAATCTCGAAAAAGGGTTGGAGCTCGTCTGGTTCGAGAGTATCCAAGAACTGCTGGAAGGACCTCTGGTCAAGAAACCCCACCAGCTTACACATAATGTCTTCAACTTTCTTGGACAATCTCCTCCTCCTTTTTTACTTTGGGTTCCTTTTTAGGTAGCGGAGGAATAAACCCAGCATCAGATACTAACTTGCGTGTGATCTTTTTATACAGCTTTGGCAGTTTCTGTTCTTTAATAGCAAGAATAATTTTTGCTTCTGATGGGTGAAGAGACTCCAATAAATTAATGAACAACTGCTCACGTTTAATTGGTTTAAGATCTTCACGTAAGAACACATATAGTCTCTTCAATTCAAATAGAAGAGTAGTCGGACTCATAGTGAATGGGGCAGAGTCTTCTTTATATGGAGGGTTCCCCTCAGGAAGAATAAATTTTTTCTCAGGTAAAAATGCATACTCGAAAAAAACTTTTAATGCTGCATTGTTTTTATACTGCTCAATGAGTTTAGGGTTCTCAGATATTTCATCTAAGATTTCTACAATATGTTTCTTCATTTAAAAGTCCTCCAGTTCATCTAATAACAATCTACATTTATTTGCTATGAGATAATTCATAATTGACATCTTGTCGCCTTTAGGTGATTCGTTGTCGTATGTTGTTTGTATTGTTTCTACTATTTCCTCAGGTATATAGTTGAAGTCTACCAGCTTTTGATTACGATGCCAGTTAGTTCTTTCTTCTGATGTCTTACACGCATCAATACCATTCTCAAAAAAATCTGCTAGACGTTTCGCCGTTACAGGTTTTTGTCTAGTGCCAGTTATGAATACATCATCAGCACTTAGAATATTTGGTATACCGTCACCTGAGTCTCCCTTAACAATATGCTCGATCATATACTTTTTGATTTCAGCTGGCTTACCAGTGACCATCTTTTTTTGCATAGGTGACCACTGCTTAACATTGTTATAAACCTGAAGCTGTTTGAAATCTTTATCGCTAGAGATAATCAAGTTCTCCTCATGCTTACCCAGTTCTTGAGTAGACATAACCAATGCGGCAATGATATCATCTGCCTCAGTATTTTCAAAGTGCATAACCTTGTAGGGAAAGTGTTCCTTAATTTCCTCACGGATAGTTGATAGCGTATCAAAGATCAAAGACCAGTTTAAGTCTGAGGCATCACGATGTTTTTTACGCATGGCTTTATAAGGAGAAAACATATCTCGTCTCCAATATTTTTTACCATCGCAACAAACAACTATGTCACCGTAAGTGCTTCCATACTTTTTCTTATACGACTTCAGTGTAGATAAAGTAACGTGCCGTACCAAATCAGTTATTTCTGATTCACTTCCAGCAACTAGTTCTCTCTTGAATGAAAGAATGTTACTCAACGAAACCTGCGAATAGTCTACTAGTATCATATCAAAATGCCTTCAAAATTATACAATCTTTATTTACTCTACCGTTTACTGCGCTCGGTTTAGTCTTTAGTTTTTTAATGCTACTATTCAACCAAGACTTAGTTAGATTACCGAGTATCTCTTGTGGCTTTCGTAGAGTTTTTGCCAGAGATTCTGCAGTTGAATAGTTAAGTAGCGTAGTACCTTTAACTGAGATACCTGAACTATCTGCCGCCACATATCTAAACAACTTCTTATACTTGGTGTTATAGATCCAAACTTCTTTACTGCCAATTATCTTTATAGGATCAACACTGGTAAGTTCATTATCCTCCTTCATATACTGGAGTTTAGAAACTAACTGTAGTGGAGACTTTTGTTTTCTTACTCTTGGCTTTCTATTTGCCTTAGAAGAAACAACACATTGCTCGCATCCATTAATTATATCTTCAATGAACTTCTTAAATTTCTTAAGCTGAGATTTAGTAAAATTAGAATACCCTTCTTCGAGATCTTCGTCATTACCTTCAATAACTTCATTGATTTCTTCTAGATGCTCAGCATAAAACTCAGCAATCTTTTTAGCAACTGGTCCACTAACCTGTTTACCTTGAAGATATGACAGCGTAGAAAACTTTGGTATCTGTTTAGTGGTAATGAACGAATCAATTTGGTAATCTATTTCGTCAGACAAAACAACAGCTGTATCGTATATTCTCTTTTGAATATCGACTTCAACTTTTTTCTCTGGTTGTTTTTCTTCGGTGTTGATATATTTCTGTTTAAGATTATCGATAAGTTCCCGTACTCTAACTTTATCTTCATCAGAAATGTATTGACCTTTGCTCTCATGATAAGAGTATATGGCTATATAACGTAACTCGTAGTCTTTTGCTTTGTTGAAAAGTTTGACTAGAGATGGGTCTTTCTTTTTAAAAATAGTAGTGAGCCATTTCAGGTATTTCTTATTATCTGTGTTCGCATTATGATAATTGAACACCCTCATAAGATCCATCCTGTAGTTCTCTTGGGTAAGAACTGGCTCACTAACTTTAATTGACGTGATTAATTGTTGCTGCTTTACTTTCTTTTTTAACATAGGATAATATCCTCCATAACAATATATAGTTATTATACAGGATAATTGAATTAAAGTAAAGAGTTATTTTCCCACGTAAAAACAGTAGTTTATAGATTCAGATACATCTTTCCAACTAAACTTGGAAATAGAATCAGTCCTAAAGGATCTCCATTCCTGTATACCCTCATCAAAAACTCTTACTGTTTCTGTAGAAGAATCGGTAGTTGTTGTTTTGGGTTTTTTATCTTCGGGGATTCTACTTTCGGCGAGCGTGCACGCCATCTCCCTTTGCGTCCCGTCTTTTTTGGTAAAAACAACGCACAGATCTCGGACTTCTTCATTGTATAATAGCTCCTTTAGAAAGTCTAATTTAAAATCCTCTTGTATCTCAACGGTAGTCATAATATCTCCAATTAATTTTAAACCGTACAACTATTATACATGATCGCAATATTAAAGTAAAATTGGAAGGGGGAAGAACTCCCCCATCCTTAGAATGCTACATTCAGCTTTGCGCTGATTGTGTTGGTAGAAACAAGATCTGTTGAAGCATGACCGTATTCTAACACCAAAGTCTTGTTAGAGATCTGCTTGTTGACTCCAAGATTAAATCTGTTTGTACCATCAGTATCTCTAATAATACCACCTGAGATACTCTTTGTCAAATTAAACTCCATACCAACGGAAGCGTAACGATACTTATCCTCAGCATCGCCCACTGCTCTTGCGCTTTGAATGCTGCCAGTTTCAACGTAACCATCCACGTCAGTAACACCACGTGTATAACCTACGATTGGACGAAGTTTCTCACCGTCACCTGTCCACTGAACTCTAGCATATTTGTCACTACCCTCTGTGATACCTTTGTTGCTAAAGTCGCCAATGACTCTATCAACTTCGTAGTCCATACTGGTAGTTGTTAAACTCAAACGCATAGTACCTGAGGCAATGTACTTCTCAGCATGAATGTTAAACATCATACTGTCTACTGTAACTTTACCACTAGTGTTTTCTGCGCTACCATCTAACTTACCAAAACCTGCACCGAATCCCCAACCACTTTCTAGAGTCTTAGTACCGCCCATAACGATTCCAGTAATGTCACCTGTCATACCATTTAGTGCGTTGTTGTTATTCTTTACAAGTTTAATTCCATCAAAGTCAACACCACGATTAGATAACTGCATCATACTATTGATAGTCTTAATTTGATCGACTCTCCCAACGAGTGGGTCAAGTGTTGTGGTAGTTGATGTAGATGTACCTAAACTACCATCGCTGTAGATATCCCACGTTGAAGTAGTTTGAGTTCTTGTTATTGTTTGAACCAATGCCGTTGATGATGCGGCATAGGCAACAACATTACTTGAACCTTGTCCTGTTACGGTAGGTCCACCAGACGCTGACCCAACTGCTACCTCGTTGATGTCAAGTATACCATTGTTATTTGCATCACCATCTAAGTCATTCTGGGTAAGAGTAATGGTGAGAGTACGAATAACTTGATCCATTGGTGCCCACTCTTGTGTTGGAGTACCTGTTGGATAACTCGACTCTGTATCACCTAAAGGAATGTATGTGAATGTATAATCTCCTGGCTGTAGGTTTGCATAGTTGATACCCTGCCAAGTATACGATTCACCGCCACCATTAGGATCGTCAGGATCGTAGTCAATCAGTTGTGTACCGTCTGACGTAAAGAAGTTTACACCTGAGATAAGACCTGCTGGTGAATCTTGCGATAGCAAGTCAAACTCATCTATTTGTGCTGTAAATGTAGTGCCATTGGCACCTTCGATTTTAATTTCTGCTTCATTGAATTGAGTATTATCGTGCCACGAACCATACCAAAATGTTAACCCACCATTGCCGTCTCCAACATAGCCAATACTGTTTGTGTGTGCAAACACAGGGGATGAGACAAGCGTAACCATAACAAATGCTGCCACGCATTTGAATAGACGCATTTATGATGCTCCTGTTTATTATAATTTTTATGAGAGCATATTAAGAAAGGATATAGATCAGATCATAGTCACCAATCAGTTTCTATTTATTACTTTGAGAGTTTGATGCTTTGCAACTACTCCATTGACAAAAGGGATCCAACTTTTTGCCGCAGACTACACAGGTTTTCATTCTTTTCCTCCAACGGATTGCCGTTCAATATCGTTATGGTCAAACTGTGCCCAATATAATTCAAAAGCCACAGTGTCTTCTACTGCTTCGAACTGGTGTACCTCTCCTGGAGGCACGATTGTGAACTCATTGGATGATAGAACAGTTTCGTCTACCAAATCATAATCATTTTTCCACACACGAATAATCAACTTCCCACTTTCTACATAAAAGCCATTGTGCTTAGTCTTGTGAAAATGCCTTGAACAATAGCTACCTGCTTCTGCCTCTATGCGATGAAACTCAAGTACCCCATTAGATAGAATGTTCTCAGTGCTACCCCATACTTTACCTTGCTTCATTATTTCTCACCTTTCTAAAATACATACGCCATAGCGCAGAACGAATCATACTCGTAATCATAAAGATCAATGCGATAGTTATGTTCTCGAGTATCGTAGGGTGTAGCCCAAACAAAGGAAACACCAACAACTGAATAGTTATCCCTAATAAGAATCCACTCCCTACGTCTACAATACTTTCAAAGATATCTCTACGTTTCACTGACTCAGGATCCACCGTACAGCTTGCGCTGTATCTTCTTCGTTGATAGCATTAGGTGGCATCGGAATGGGACCCCACACTCCACCACCGCCATTCATAATCTTCTGCACCAGATAGTCCATATCTGCTTCTGTGTACTTGGCAGCAACATCTTTAAACGCTGGACCAACCAGTTTCTTATCTACCGCATGACACATGAAGCAGTTACGCTCTTTGAGAATCTTTTCTCTCTGGAACTGTTCTGCTGGAGTTGTCGCCATGACACTAAACCACAAACACGATAATACTACTGCGCTTAATACTCTCATTATACCTCCTTTGAGTTTCATCTATTTCTATTTACATCCCAATAAGATTCGTGATGCTTAAGTTCGTCATTTAACATACCGTACTTATGGCGTAGTTGGCTAGTGAGTCCAAACTTCGTTCGTATCGCCGCACTCGCTCCTGCACTGGTCATCTGAGTACCAATACCGTCCTCACAAATACGTAGCACTTCTTCTAGAATCCGCACCGCATATTCTTCGTGTCCATTAGACTTTTCCCAGAGTTCCTCGATCATTCGTCTTCCTCCTTTACGTATTCACCGTTCTCGTACTTCCAACCATTCTCGGTCAACTCTTTATAATCATGCCAAGGATTGTCGGGCATTCGTTCCTTCTTACCAAAGATACGATCCCACCCCTCGTCATACTTAGTCTTATCCACTTTTCTAGGAGAGTCTCCCTTACCCCCATGCCATTGTTCACTCATCGCTTTCTCTTTCTATATACTTAGTAGGATCATTGACTTGTATCACTGTTTCGGTAGTGATGATGTCGATAATGGTATTGGTCAAATCAATTTCTCTTCTCAATCCCATCATCTTACTCTGCAACTTCTCCAACTCTTTTTGATAAAACTCTAACTCCTGTTCCTTGCGGAGTCTTTGTTCCAAAATATCTGTAAGCAGAATTATCTTTCTCTCTTCACTCATAGGGGGATCCTAATTTATATCTTCGTAGTTCTTATGCTTACGTTTCCTATAAGGATCCCCCCTTCTACTTCTATGCTTTCCACCTGCGCCACTTGTTCTAAGTTTAGCAAGCATTTTCCATAGGAGGTTTCTGGGTTTTAGTTTTTTACGCATATACTAGACTCCACAAAGTCTGCGAATCCATTATGAAATCCACCTTCCTCTTTATTCTTATAAAAGAGTTCCTCATTAACAAAGACCACTTTAAGTGCTTTAGGACAATCTTTAAAGTTACTATACCGTAATGCTGGAGATTTATTTGACATCTTATCATAAGCATAAGAAGTCTCAGGTACCTTCTTATAATCAATCAAAACGGTACAGATAACCTTACCTGTTTCAAAGTCAATAGCATTCCAATATAATAAAGGAGTTTCTTCTTTATACTTATTTGCCCAATTAACGACTTCATCAGAATCTACATCTTTAGGAGAAAACCCAAAACAAAGATTAAACTTTCGTTCTTGTCCACACCAGCTTTGACTCTTAATCTCAACTGGTCTCTTTCCCTTCCAAGCATCATATCCGTGCATTGGCTGATCAACTTTAAGATTGAATTGGTGGCTGACCAAGTCTTCCATAAGAGTTCCGGAACTATTATATCGTTGCATGTTATAGATAAATGAAATCTTATGAGTCTTGGAAACTTTCCTTTCTCCCCCATTAAAAGCGTAGTCTGCCTCTAGTGGTAAGCAATGCTCTACGTATTGTTGCCTTGCAGCAGATCGTATCTCCTGAGATTTAGTTTTCTTTTCGTCGTATCGTTTCTTATTAGACTCTGCTATCTTTTCTTTGTTATCATTATAATACTCTGCCATCTTTTCTTTGTTGTCCTTATTGTATTGCCTTTGATACTCCGCTACCTTTTCTTTATTATCTTGTTTCCATTTCTTATTAGACTCTGCTATCTTTTCTTTGTTATCATTATAGTATTGCCTGTGATACTCTCTTATCTTTTCTTTATTATCCTGTTTCCATTGCTTGTTATACTCTTTTCTAGTCATACCCTTTACCATCGGTGTATCCTCTACTACTGGTCCGTACTTATCCCAAAATCCCATGATATAATGCTCCTATAAAGTGTTAAGAGAACAGCTATTATAATACAACGGTTAATAAAAGTAAAGGGTTAAAAACCCCCTACCCTAAGTTTTAAACCCATATTAAGCGTGACCGCTTTCCTACCTAACTTATTAATAATGCTAGTGGGTTTAAAAGTTATTTCTTCCTTCCTAGGTGGGTACTCGGGTAGCTGTTTAATTAACTTAGGATCAATTTTTAGGTTTTTCATAAAAGCCTCCATAACTAAAGAACCTATATCATATACCTTTCTTTAATAAAAGTAAAGCGATATATTAAAAAAGGGGGGACCCAATTTTAAGTTCACTAACCTTTCGAGAGTACGTCTATGACTATACCCCCCATAACTCCAACCCATAACATCTGAGCTACAGTCATTATTGCAACTACAATCCAGTTCCTAACTCTCCACTGTAGATCTGTCATTACGCTCCGCTCCTTCATTCTTTTTCCTTATTCCTTCGGATTCCTTCGGAACAAATACCACATATACAATCCTTACCTTTCCTATCACACCAACATCCCTGAGGATTACATATAAAGGGATGTGTACATATAGGACACTTCTTAAGTTTTCTGTGTAACATATATTACCTTCTATATCAATGGAGTGGATGACAGGAATCGAACCTGTATACAAGGATTTGCAATCCTCTGCATAACCACTCTGCCACATCCACACGCTCCGCTTCAACTTCGTTACTAGGGCAGAGGGACAAGGAATCGAACCTCATCTTTCGGATTTGGAAACCGACGTACTACCATTATACTATCCCTCTACGCTATTCGCTACTACTACTTGATCGTTGTTCTTCGTTGTTCTATCGTTGTTCTATCGGAAACAACTGGGTCGGGGGTTACGAAGGGCGGGACCCAGTGTGTTCCATCCAAGCCATATACTCCCCCCACCATTCTGGAGGGTACCCCCCTATGCTACTCTACGACTCTGCATCCAACAGTATCCAGCCACCTTGTCCTCCAGAACACTCAGCTCTTCCACTGTCATGTCATGGCGAGCGGCAACAGCTGCATAAACCAGACGAGTCATGTTGTTGTCGTCCAACTCATCCCAAAGTTCCTGTACGATATCCTTGTACTTACTCATCCTCAAAACTCCTGCTTGTAACTAGATCTGCTGGATAACCATCCCACTGTTCTTCCCAGTACTCATACTGATGCATGTGTGCATCCATATGTGCTGCATAATACTTGTTCTCTATATCTTCTTCCATGCATGCATACATACCATCCACTTCATCATCATATGCTGTACTACCTACCAGCTGTAGTTCCATGTTCGCTTGATCTAAAGTCATACTGTACTCCTGTTGCTAGCAATCACTGACCCAATAGCAATACCCCCTACTAGAGCCAACAGTATAGAAGCAGTTAGATTACCTGTATCAGTGCTAGATCCAGCGATAATCAACAGCGTCATTCCAATAAACAGTCTAATACTACCTTTCATAACAATACCCCCTTAGTAACCTTAATCAACCACCACACCGTAATTATACGCCATTTCAAAATAAAAGTAAAGTCTTTTTCTTTGGAAACTTACCACATATCAGAGAACTTCTTTTCGAGCTCGATGTACTTCTTATACTTCTCGTACTCGTTAAAGCAAGAATAGAATCGCCTGTATCCACCGTCCTCTGTCTCCACGTTTAGATAGACATCAGGTTTAGAGCCAAAGCCAATCTCCCTCGAGACGATTCGGTCACCATTGTACTCGGTCTTTTGCAACATCACATCCATAAACTCTTTTAGACTCAACACTATATCACCTCAGTCTGGTCGAAGTTAAAGACAGTGAAGAACTTAGGTACTCGAACCGTTCTCAGCTTACCGCTCTTGTCTTTCTTCTTTACAGTAACGATGCGCTTCAGAGTAATACCTTTTTCACCCTGCATCACCACTCGTCCCATCTCGTATGCTTGGCGGTAAGTCATAAAGTTAGGATTAGTGTATTCTGTTTGCATTAGAGTAACCAAGTTTCCACCAGTATAAGGAGCATCAGTAACATAGTTTTTCATAATCAATACCTTTCCATAACAGTTTCAACAGCTTCCGCAGCAACAAAGGCAGGACAGCGGAAGTACTTCTTTACAACAGTGACAGCTTGCTCGAAAGTCTTTGTTGGACCCATAAGGATTTCAACCATTGCAAGATCAAGTTCATTCATGATAAGGCGCCTCCACGGTAATCAGAGTAATCTTCACTTAGTTTCCACTCGAGCTGCTCAGCAACAAGATTCCAAAGTCTTTGCTTACGCTCAGGAGTAGAAGTATAGTAGTCATCATTCTTCTCAGGGCGAAAACCGTAAGCGTCAAAGTGGAAGTCAGAGTAGAGGTTATCATCATAAGTGTAGCTCATTTCAGTTCCTTTATCACGTTTCGTTATTATCATTATATTGCAAACGCTAATTAAAGTAAAGCGATTTAACGCTTTATTTTATCATTTTCATATTTAATTTTAGCTTCACGCCAGCTATCGGCTTCAGTTTTAGCTAAGATTTCAGCGTCAGGAAACCGTTTTAGGTCATTTTCAGACAAAATAGCTAACCTAGTATTTAAACCATAACGCTCAGAAACGTTAGCAAGAAAGTAAGTAGTCATAATAGTACCTTTCAGTGTTGTTAAAGAATAGTATAATTATAGACCAACTGCTAATTAAAGTAAAGGGATTTGTTAAGTTTTTTCGGGACAATGGGGGAGCTGCGGGATCCAACGCACATTTCCCATGTCAGTCCCAGTTCATACACCGATATATTATAGCGTCAAACCACACTTTTACCATATAATATATCGTTTACAAAGCGAGTTACAGCGTTTTGTATATCAGGTATACTAGTAATAGAGTAAGTAATAACGGTAATATATCGTATAACATAGGTAGTGTAGCGTAGCGTAGCGTAGTATAAGCGGCAGAGCAGGTAAAGCGAAGCGCAGCGAATCTCCTGGATCCGAGAGGATCTCCTAAAGAGGAACTAATGAATACTGTATAGTGTGTTGCTATTAGAATGTAGCATCAGTTCCATATCCTTTCCATTCTTCCATCTCTATGGGACATTGGATATAGACTTCCATATCAGTAGGTTCAAAGCCATCATCTTCGAATATAGTGTAACCTTCTTCGTTGAATCTGTTTTGGTATGTTTCTTTGTCTTCTTCGGACCATGCACCGTACATGTATATGGATGTCTCTACTCCATCGTACGTAGAGTTGAGTTCCCAGTTGGTGAAGTCAGTTATGCAAATGCCTTCTTCTTTGGTGTATTCTTTTAGTGATTGGAGTTCTTCTTCGGTTTCAGGGTGGATGATGTACTCACCTCCACGCCAGATAGTCATTACATCCACGAAGCGAGCTTTGTCGTCTTTGAATGTCTCTATCTCTTCTATGGACTTCTTCATGGATGGTTGGATTAGGTAGGATTTCATAGTCATAGTTACTCCTTACAAAGTGAATCGATATATGGTATGATTGTTTCTATTTCAGTTGTGTCGTACTCTCTTTTAGAGTTATACATGTACTGTAAACTGTATGCTTCATGTTCTCTACGTCGCCACTCGTTGCAACTGTGTGCGTTTCCAAGGTTTAGGAACTGCACCACGTGTATGGTCTCATGATAGATTATAGAGTCATAGTAATCAGACGATGGGTTTATTACATCAGATATATAGATCACTCCATCGTAGCTGATTGCAATGGGTGCGGCGTTGCACTTGTGGTGTTTGCAATAGATGTCTTTGATAGTCTGAGGTGATACTCTAAGTACCTTTACCTCTTTAGGTATCAGACTGTAGTGTGTGTTCTTATCAATGTCTCTCAGGTGCTCACTTGCACGTGGAATTATAGGTAGTGCAAACAGAGCAGCGATCACTGTTACTAGACCGATAGCACAGACCAGCTTTTCAGAGTTGCTCATATTCGTCTCTCCTTCATGCATTCTTGGAACATGAAGTCACCTGTCTTGATTGGATCTAATCCTAACATGAATCCTTGGCAGGTATAGTGCTTTACAAAGTCTACTTCTTGTTCGGTTTCGTCACCATCCCAGATGTACTTGATAGTGTCACAGGAATCAGCGAACTTCTGAATCCTTATCCAAGATGCAGCTGCACCTAACTTTGCAATGTAAACACATCGCTCAGCGTCTTGTAGTTCTAGGATGTTGGGTCTTGCTTGTAGTGTAAATGTGATGCTAATCAGCATCAAACCAAATATCTTCACCATCTCTATAATACCTCTCTTCTGGTTGGTGTGGAGGTACGACTGCTTCCCACTCTTTATCATGATAGTTAATGCGCCACCTTGCTTCTTCTGCTACATCAGAGTCAGAGTTCATAAATCTTTCCATACTCTCCGACGTTTTCTTCTTCTGTGCTTCTGTCACGGTACGACCACTATTACTACATGGTTTACTACAATACTGACCTCTCTTGCGGTGTTTAGTACCGCAGACAGGACATTCTCTTTCATCTCTTGCTTTACGACCCACAGTCTACCACCGTATCGGAATCAAATCTCATTATCAGCTTGCATCCTTTCTTCTTTGCAAACTGTATGACGGCACGTGCACGGACTGCAGCGTCAGGATGCGTCAACCAGTATGAGACTGGCATGCCACCCAATGTTTCACGTCGATATTCCATCTTGTATGGATATCCATCGACCAATTCGTTGTGTCTTTGTTCTGCTTGTTCTTGTTCTTCCCTCACATAGATCTCTTGTAGCTTGTCGTGGTACTCAATCAGAGTACAGTAACAGACGGTGCTGTCGTCACGTGATGACCACTCAAGACCATCAGTTGACAGTCGAGTGGCTTCATTTGCATATGCACTACTGAATAGCAGTGCCAGTGTGAGGGGAATCAGTTTCATACTGGTTCAGGTAGATCTTCTTTCGATAGTACAGCGTATGCTTTCATGTCAGCAGTCTCATCGTCGTATCCTTGGAACAGAAACTCAGCTACCAGTTCCTCGTATCGCTTTTCGTACCACTGTTCGTTTGCAAAGTTACTCATGCTGTCTCCTCAACAAAGGGGTTAAACGTAGTTTCCAGCACCTCTTGGAACTCCTTAGTATATTTACCGTAAGGAAGATCAAGAGAGTATGCAACGTACTCAGGATCAATCTCATTCAACAAGTTTTTATCCTCAAGTATCGAACGGATAGCATCAGAGCGAGTACCACCCATGTTCTGAATCTGATCCTCGAAGTTATCAACAGCTTCCTGTTCGATTTCTAATCGATCATCTTCCATTTGCTCCAGCTCATCAACAAGAGCAGTCCACAACTCCTGCTTTTGGCGAGGTGTGCGAGCATTCCACTCGTCCTTCATGTCCTCAGTAGGACGGTAACCATTAACATCTTTCCAAAGATCAGAGAAAAGTTCATCAGAGTAATTCATAATATATCCTTCGTTTTGTTATTCAATAGTATAATTATAGACCAATTCTGAATTAAAGTAAAGCATTATTTAAAAACAATTAACGCTAGTAGTACACTATTCAGGAAGAAGCCGATAGCATTAGACACGATATAGAGTATGTCACGCCTAGCAACAGCACGAACCAAGAATAGCATCAAGCCACCCCAAACTAGTAGAACCATGTTTAGAGGTGGTAGTTTATCAGAATAACCTAGTATAACAGATAGCGAAGTAGGCACCGTAGCACCATGGATCAGTAACATTCCGACCCAACCCAAGAACTCAGGGATTTTATTTAACATATTTTTCATAATTTTAACTTTCATAATATAATTTCCTATTCAATGTATTAATTATATTCCAACATTGAATTAAAGTAAAGCGAAATATGAAAATAAAATCCCTACATAATCAACTACTTACGCAATTAGTCCCTGCTTATAAACTGTTTTACCGTTCTCTTTCACTGCGGTAAGGATAGATCTTCTATTCTCGCCGTTGTTATTGTATGAAACATGTACCCAACCAGAGTCAGGAATCCCTGGAGTGTAGAACTCGAGGATAACTTGATCAAATTCTAAGTTGTCTACGATCCACTGAGCCACGTCAGCGTTTGGAACTCCAGGACACTCAATATCAACTGCCTGTCCCTTGCAGTGCTGTGATCGACTTGAACCACCGACTGCTTCGTTTAGTGCTGGACCACGATAGCCACTGTTGATGACTGTTGGACCGAAGTTGTCACGTACCTTCTGAACCACGTTAGCGAACAGAAACTCTGCTGCTTCCATGTGCTCTTCATTAGGTGTGTTATCGATTCCCATCCGAAGAGCAGTCTGGCTCTTGGTAAACTCTTGTAGCGTAAAATTCTTTGATAGTTTCATTATGTCTCCTTAGTCTTTCTTCTTACCTTTTAAAGCATCAGCACCAAAGAATGCTGCAACCAATGCTGAGATAGCAACAAAGTAGGTTGGCGCAATGTCACCAATGATGTTTGCTGCCTTGTCTAAACCGAACAGTGATGTTAGGAAGATACCAAAAGGATAGAGTAACATGCCAAACAAAGCAAACCATGTCATCTTTCTCATCGCATCACGTTGTGCGTCTTGATCTTCAAGTTCTTTACGCTTGAACTCAAGATACATATTTCTCTCGTCTTCAGTTACAACTCCATCACCGTTGGTGTCAGCTGGGTGGTAACCTGCCTTTTTGATTTCTTCTTCTGCCATCTATCTTCCTTTCTAGTTTAATTATGAGACGGTGCCTTTACTTCAACAAACATCTCGTGTTTCCTCTTAATGGGATTATATTTACGAAACTTTTGCTTGATGCCTCTAATGTTTTTAGTCTTTAATAATGTATAGTGATACGTGTGACTATCTCTAGTCTCACCCTCAGGTATCAAGTAAACAATATCTTTCTTTTTCTTAGCCATACTATCCTCACTTTGTTGTTGCTATAAACACGCCATTCCAATCTTTTGGTAAATCTTGGGTTTGCATGTACTCACATCTTTCAATCCACATGTCGTAGTATTTATCGACTTGACCGTCGAAAGAACCTTTTAATTCGTTACACATCTTGATTGCTTGTTTGAACTTTTGATCACGATAGAGTTGATGCATCTTATCGTGCCTTTCTTTGTCCTCGTCCCAATCTGCTCTATTCTCACCAAGAACAGTATAGATGCGGATACCGACACTCTTTCCCTTAACTGCTAACTCGTCTACTTTAAGATAGAAAAAGTCACCTTCAGTAGCATCGTATGTGTTCTCGCCCACTAGCAATAAGCAACCATATTCTTTACACTTTGACTCAATACGTGCGGCAGTACTAACAGCATCACCTAGTACATCGTAACTGTGTCTGCTGGTGCTTCCCATTTCACCCAAGTATCCCAGTCCACTGTTAATACCAGCACCCATACCAATTGGTGGTCTGCCCTCTGCTGTGATCTTCTCGTTGAACTTCTCAACTGCCCTCAGCATATTGAGACCTGTTTGTACCGCACTCTTCGCATGCTCTGGATCATCATTAGGTGCATTGTGTACGTGCATACTGGCGTCACCGATGTACTTGATAACCATACCATCAGCATCTAGCACTGGTTGCGTGATAGCATCCATGTAGCCATTCATCAATGTTGTGAGTCCCTTCACATCGTCACCGAATGATTCGCCCAACGGAGTAAACCCACGCAAGTCTGAGAAGCAAATAGATATCTCACGCTTCATGCCGTCTTTGATTAGACTTGGATTTTCCTGCAACATACGAACAACGGTGGGCGAACAGTAGCCAGCAAACTGTTTCTTGATTGCCTGCTTCTGTTTAAATTCTTCCATGAACCGTAGAAATGCAGTGATTGACCACGTCAAGAACACAGCAAATACTGGGAAGCTCCAGTCTAACAGCAAGGACTTATCTATAAATGCTTTTCTGGTTACCCAAAATATTCCACCGAGTGAAACTACAATAGAACCGATACCAAAGTACCAGTTCATTCTCATAACTACTGCGATTATAATTAGTCCAAGTGCCAACGATACAGTAAGTTCACTGATATCTGACCACCATGGACGACTCATGTTGATTCCGTTAAGCATAGTGTAGACTGAAGCAGCAACCAAATCATGTGAGTATAGAGTGCCAACTGGAGTAGGTACAGTTGCTTCTAATCCTGATGCTGTTAATGATAGTATAACGATACCACCATTGAAGTCTGGTAGATCTTCTAATGAATACTCTTGAACTTTGAAGCGATAGTCAACGTAGATACTACCGTTGCTGTCTGTTTTGATTGTATCAAACTGCGGTATGCGTAGTGCCTCAACACCTGCTTCACCGATCTTCATTTGATAACTTGGATCGCCAGCAATAACTCTGATAATTTCCATAGGCAACGACGGGAATATCCTTGCGCTTTCTGTGTCCTCTTGCGAAGGTATACGTACAACCAGTGGTAGTTTACGCACCACACCATCAGCTTCAGGACTGGTTAACATCATACCAACACCGATAGCATTATCACCGATCTCTTTCAGTGGACCAATGGCTTGATCGTAACGGTATAACCAATCTTCCCATCCCTCGCCAATGATAGCCACACCACGTGGGACTGGTGTTCCTTTACCGTTTAGTGCTGGTATCTGTCCGACAATAACTGGTGCGTTCTGTAGCAGATCAATAAATGCTGGGTCGCCACCGAATCTATCCTCGTCAGCAAACAACATAGGTAGCACAACTAGACCAGCATTTGACTGGAACAATCTGATAATTTGATCAGCCAGCAAGTCACGTGGCCATGGGAATTGTCCGTACTTATCTAAGGCATCGTTGTCGATAGTTACGACTGATATTAGGATGTCGCTATCTAGACCAATAACTTCCTGCGGTACACTACGCTGATGCGTGTCTAGTGCTTTGAGACGAACTACTTGGGAGAACCAAGGATCTTGATAACGTACAGATAAAATTACTAACAATGCAATTAATGCAACCAACCACTTCTTCATTATAGACCTTTTCAATTCATGTTTTGTATTTATTCAGTTTGAGATATTGACATGTTACAACCAGCGGCAGTCACGCAAGTGCCAGAAACTGAGATAGATAAATCACTGGAGGAGTTTTGATTCAAATCTAGATCATATGATCCACCACCGTTTGTCAGATCAACAGTCGCATCGTGACCACCAGATCCTTCTTGCTTAACCCAAACGTCATGTCCGTTGCCACTCAACGTAACATCTGCGGTATGACTACCAGCGTCTAGTTGCTGAATGGAAATGATAGCACTGCTACCAGTCAAATCCAGTATCACACTATCAGCATAAACAACTGAATTAATTTTGATTAATAGTAATAACGCTATCGTTCGCATTTTCTTTTGTATGTAAAGTTACTGGCACTCCCGCCTGATTCAATATCAATTGAGTAGAAGAATCACCATCCAAAGTAATACTCACAATCCTACTGTCCACGTTTCTATAGATTATCCAGTCACCGTCCTTAACGATTTGTGTATTGCCACCTTCAAATGTTCCAGGTTGTATTGGGTTTGTTGTAAATCTCGCAGTCTCTTGAAGTAATTTAGAATTCAGCATTTCTAAAATATTTGCCAATAAATCAACATCAAGTAAGTTAAAATCTAACCTAGTAAATACAAGTTCATCTTCATCCAGTTCGTTCTCAGCAAGCAAGTCTATATCAAGTTCATTGAAGTCTAACATAGACTTTTCTTCGTCGCCCTTCTCTTCTTCTTTTTCTTTTGGTTTCCTAACAATCAACAAGTTGTTTATCTGCGCCTCAGATAAATCTAATATGACTGGCTGTGATGGTGCCTTTTCTCTAAAGCCAACGACTGTGGCTTGGAATGCTTGATTGAGAATAACTTGACCGACATCTGATTCAACAGATATTTCGCCGACTGTTCCGTCAGCATTTGGTAACAGGATAACTAGCGACTTACCTATCTCGTCAACTGTCATACTGAACGCAGTACCACGCACACCAATCCTAGCAGTTGGTGTTTGTATGTCTACATTTTGTGCGTTGTTTTTAGCAATCTTACCACTGGCGTACTTGACTGTACCCAGTCCTACCTTCATCTTAAGTTTGCTTTTCTTTGGATTGGCTCCATCATAAACAAAGTCATCAATCACCATCTTGCTGTGCTTTTCAATTTGCACTTTAGTATCGTCGTTAAATCCGATACCAATAATACCGTCACCTGTACGGATGTCGTCAAACATCTCGACACCCGTATTTTTCTTTATCTTTATCTTATCTTTGTCCCTTACTAACTGCGCTGGTCCAGTTTGTTTTTCAACTGTACCAATCGCAGCATAAGAAACATCAATCAGAAATAGTAATAGTAACGCTAGAACTCGAGCCATCTGTAGTCATATCCACTGTACTGGCTTCAGCGCCACCTTGCGTTACGCTAATAGTACTGCTACTGCCAGTGTGATTAATAGTTGTATCATGTTGTGCTGAACCACTCTTGGTCGCACTTACTGTGTTTGTGCTTCCACTGATATCAATGTCAGTTATCTTATTAGTAATACTTGCTGCAGTACTGTTTTCGTTAACTGTGACAGTATTACTGTCGCCAGTGATATCAAGTGTTATTGTGGCATCTTCAGTTGCTGCTGTTGTTCCAACATTAGTTGTTATATCATTTGAATCGCCAGTAATATTTTCTGTGTAGTTGACACCATCAGAACCTGCGCTGGTTCCAATAGTTAATGTGCTCTCATTACTACTACCTTGTTGGTTAATTGTGATGTCTGCGTCTGCGCCAGTAACATCATAATCAATCGTGTTGCTCGAGCCAACCTGATCGATATCCATAGTAGTTGTTGCACCATCACTAGCAGAATCAGTCGTACTAGATCCAACTCTGTTGCCTGAACCATCTTGGTTAATGTTGATGGTGGCTGATGAGCCAACTTGATCTATATAAATTAAATTGTCTGCTGTTGCTAAATTTATAAAGAATGTCAGTACAGCAGCAATAGCTACTTTTACATTCATTTACTTCTCCTCGTAATCCCAGTAACCTCTTTCCTTACCTTGCTTCGCTAACTCTATGACTGCCTGTTGAACTGCCCTTCGTACAGCGTAGTTAACTGGTTCATTTGTTGATGTTCCAGATTCAATCTCTAATACTTTAGTTCCTTGATCGTAAAATTTAAAAATGTTGATACCCACACTGGTGCTCAATATAGTTTTTTCTGTGCTAACATTTAACAAGATATCACCTGTTAACACACTCACTGCTCGTAGACCAACGGTAACTATATCACACCGCCATTGACCTGTTGGTCCGATTCCCATAATCCTTGCGCCAGCTCCTCCAGTAAACATATTTGTATCATAACCAATTATACCTCCCTCAATAATAATACCAGCGAACTTTAGAGCACCAAGATCTTTATTCTCGTCTGCCTCTTGTCTTGCATTTCTTATAATCTGCCGTTCTTTAATCAAATTATCTAAATTAGTTCTCTCAACAACGTCAAAAAAGTTTCCATTACTTAACGACATCAAAGCATCTATCAAATAAACTTCTCCACCCTGCGTCACTGCCGTACTAATATTTGCTATATTGTCAGCTGGCTTTCGTTGACCAGTTTTATCTAAGAAACTATACACAGCAACAGTAACTGGTTTATTGCTCCCTATATTTGGAAACTCTTTCAGTTTGTCTTCTGTCTGCGTCTCAGACAACTTTGGTTCCTCCACATATTTCGTAGTGGCGCAACCAGCTAACAATAAAACAAGTAACAATATTTTCATATTAAAAAGCAAATTGAGCAACAGGTATTTCTACAACAGTTTTTGACCCATCCGTTTGTGTAACATTAAGAGTAACCATATCATCAGTCATTTCATATGATATAGTATTTCCCAACAAATCTATTGTCCCTGTTTCCTGTGGATTTTCTCCAAATAACTTATCGCTGATCTGCTTACTCAACTCAGCGTATATTCTACTTTCCAAATTAGCAAGAAATTTATTTACGTTAGTATTTTTTGCTTCACGTTCTGCTTCTCTTAAATCCGACTCAATCTTTGACTCTATATCCTTCTTTCTCTGATGCGTCAAGTTCTCAATAGTCAACACATGACTACTGTATCCTATTCCGTTGAAAGCTGGCGACTTAAATTGATATACAAGATCACCTGCAAAACAATTAGTCGTCGCTATCAGAAGTATCGTTAGAAGGTTTCTTTTTCTCATTTTCTCTTATTGCCAGTATTACGTCAACTTTTTGATTAAGTCTTATCAAGTCATTATCTAACATTCTAATTCTGTCGATTAAAGCAATCAATGTTACATTTGCTTGACTAGTTACTGGATCAATTTCCTTAGTAACCCATTGCCACACATAGTAAATAAAATATCCTAGACCACCTGCAGCAATAATTGGAAATCCGTACTGATTAATTAGTCCTGCGATATCCATTTACAATGCCAACCCATAGATTAAGCCAAGTACCAATCCAGATACAAATCCAGACAGCAATGCTCCTACGACTTCGCTAGTAAAATATGTTGGTTGATTTTTGAGCCAAACTTGCGTGGCTTGGTTTTGATTCTCAAGCCATCCTTCTTTAAAGAATTTCATCAGTCTCTCCTGGCGTCGGACTGCTCGGCTCTCGCTATTCTATCAAGATCAGGTGGAATCTTTAATGCGTGACTAACCTTCGTGTCAATGCGAATGACATCGTGGTTCATCGTTGCAACTCTTTTGTCTAATGCCATGATAATACCCTTCATGCCATTAACCGACCCAGTTACACCTGCCAGAATAAATTTTAGTGTGAGGAAAACAAAGTATCCTGCAGCGCATGCTGCAGCAATCGGAAAACCCACCTCAGCGACGAGATTCAAGAACTCCATAACCGTTTTATTATAGTTGTTATTGGTTAATGTGCTACTTCTTATTTAGTCTTGCTGCTTCTTTTAATTCTCTTTTTCTAGACCATCCACGTGTATGTGGCTCTATTTGATCCTTGACTTCAACATTATCAGAGAGACTTATCACTGTTCCTTGCAATAAAATAGTTTCCTTGATCACCTTTTTTGGCTGTTTTTTAGGTGCTGGCTTGGGTTCACGAACTTTTTTGCAGGTTGAGGCACCTCCTCGACAACCTCTTCTTCAACCCTTTCGACTCTAGTTGGTCTACCACGATACAAACTCCAGTTCGCAGCAATAACCATCAGTACAGCAAGAGGGTCAAATACAACAACGATCATTATAATTACCCAACGAACTGCTCTCTCTAATAAATTCTTATCAGGATTATCGCCATATATTAAAGCAGCAACATATTTGATTGGACCAACTTCAGCTTCAAGTGTACGTAACTCAGCATTAATTGGTGCCTTTTCTTTTTGTAAATCTAGTATCTTTGCTTGACTTGCTTCTATTTCTTTGATGAGTCTGGCTCTATCCTTTGCCTGACTTCTTCTAATTTGTAAAGCACGCTCAGCTACATCCTCTTTCTCAAGAAACTCTTTACGCTCTCCGTCGCTAAACAAACTTTCTTCTTTAATACCTTTCTTAACTAAAGTTCTTCCTTCTTGATTCATTTTGTTATTGACGACAGCATCCATCTGAGCAATAAGAGATTTATTTGCCTCAATCATTTGACGCTCAGTATCTATTTGATAATCTATAATTTCTATTTGAGATGCTACATCACCTGTTGGCAATGCCTGATCTAAGTGTGCCTTTGATAAGAATCCAAAGATTCCCATTGACGTTAAACACATCAATATTATCAAAGCAAACGTAAAGTATGACTTCATGAGCAACGGAACTTGTTTCCAGTTGCGATACATCCATGAAGCAACAATTAATTTTGCGACTTCTAAAGAACTTCCCATAACAATGATGGGAACAACTGCCGCAGCGAAGATAGCTACCAATCCAGAAATAGCATAGAAGGCAGCAATGGTTGACAACGTTAATGCTGTCACTAAAAGTAAGTAGTTCATTTTTGTAAATTCTTTACATGAGAAGCATGAACCCTCGCCATTATATTTTTATTATACCAATCCGTAGGATTTTCTAACACTTCCCTTAGAAATTGCTCTTTGGCTTCTAAGTAAGTGCTTTCACCTTTCTTTTTACACAAATACAATATTTCCCGTGTAAAGTTTTCCTCCCCCAGTCGTTGAACATCTGATTTCAATTCATCAGAGGATGACCAATATGTTTTCCAATCACTTTCCTCTTTATACCTTTTCTTTTTACCTTTGACTTGTCTAGTCTTAGAAAAATAGAAAAGTTTTTTACCAATATACTTTTTGTTTTCTAAATTATTTGTTATGAGATAAACAAAGGCAATATATCCTTCAGGTATCTCATTCATTTCTTCATTGTTATATAACCACGCCATGGACAAAAAAAGGGGGATTACTCCCCCCTATGAGTTAGTATCAGTACTATTTATTAGAACTTAACTTGTACAGTTGTACCACCGATTAGGTGCTCTTTTTGCCAATCACCGTCTTCACCTGCCGTCAAATACTCAACGAATGGTGTAAGTTTGAGATTTGGAGCGATAGCAATATCGTAACCTGCTTGCCACTTGACGTCATCAATCTTCATGTCGCCTGTTTTGCCAGCACCGAAAGTCCAACGTGGTTGCATTTTTAACCATGCTCCACCATATTCTGCCTTTACAATACCACGATATCTCCAATTATCATCTTTACTTCCCTCGAAATATCGATACTCAATTCTGTGCGCAAGACTAATTGGACCTGCGTTAAAAACTTTGTGTGTTAACTTTGGACGAATCTCAGTATCTGTACCGTCCTCAGCAAGTCTAAGCGCACCAGTAAGATTAGGTGCTAATTTGTATGTCACTTCAGCGTGATCATAGTCGTCGTCAGCATATGTTCTGATTTCTAGTCCATATGACTCACCTTGGAATTTAAAATTGTTTTCCATGGTTTGCCAGTCATCTTCAGCATGAACTGAAGACACGAGTATTAATGCTGCGAAAAGTGTCAATAGTTGTTTCATTTAATCTCCTTATTAATATGGGTTATTATTTAGTTATCGTAGTTTTTTAGATACAAATTTTTGAAAAACGTATCTTTTTAGCTACAAAATTAAGTAAGCATATATGAACGCCAATGCAGTAAATAACGTCATACCGCCCAACATCAGTAAAACTATGTAACCGATGATAAGCATAAAAAGAGATTCATCTCTATCATTACTCATCTAAGTCTTTATATTGCCAATCATCAGTATGCCCAACATTCCAATAGTCTTTATCCTCAACTGTATAATTTTGAGAACAAACCTTAAAGTCAGGCATTTTAGTTTCTTTTGGTATTAAACTATTATCACTCCAGATAACTCTATTGTTTGGTTGTGCAGCAAACTGTCCGTTATCTAACTTGATAACGTTAAATGATTTGTGTTCAGGATCATGCTCCGAAAAGTTTATGTCTAATGTGTTACTATCCGAATGGCAACTATCAATCGTAAACATATAACTACCACTGTAGAATGCTTTATTCTTAGCGAAAAATTTACATCTACTGAGAAGTGGTTTTTTAATTACAGTTATGTTATAATCAAAGCAATCCCAAAGTTGTAAAGTATCCAACGATAATTGTCTGAGTCTATCATAACTCTTATCCCAAACAAACGCACTGATTGGGAGTTTATCGTACAAGGCACCATACTCTGTCAATAAAGTTTCAAAATATAATGCCTTGCCCTGAACACTCTTTACTGAGATCCAAATACCTGGAGTCAGTTGTCCCTGTCCGTCTTGGTGATCATATAAAAACTCTTTTCTCACATAAACTGGGACAGGTGGAAGGTTACATACCAAATAAGCCACTATTCCTCCTCGTCAAAATCTTCTTCAGTATAAATGTCTGCTCCACAAAATGGACAGAACACAACTTCTTCAGAAGTTAATTCTCCCTCTTTAAATATTATCTTACCATGCCCCCCACAGTTCTCACAATCAAAAAACTTTGTTGCCATTACTCAGTCCCCCACACTTCTTCCCAAGAACCAGAAAGTGCACCCTTCGCATAATCCGTTACTCTGTTTTCGAAGAAGTTGCCGTGTACTGGAGCATTAATCATTTCTTCAACCCACGGCAGTGGGTTTTTCTTAACTTTAAATATACCACGCATACCTAAACTAATCAATCTACGATCAGCAATGTAACGGATATACTGCTTAACTTCATCAGAAGTAAGTTTTGGCATTTCTGAAGAACCAAACGCAAGATCGATAAACTTATCTTCAAGTTCTACCATCTTTTCAGCAATCAAATATATCTGACTCTTCAACTCATCATTCCACAGTTCTCGTTTTTCCTCAATGTATGTACGGAAAACTTTAATCATTGACTCAGCATGCATTGTCTCATCAACAATAGACCAAGTAACGATTTGTCCCATACCTTTCATAAGCCCATTGCGAGGAAAATTAAGAAGCATGATAAAAGAACTGAAGAGCTGCATACCTTCCGTAAACGCTGAGAATGCAGCAATGTTAACTGCGACTGACTCAGGTGTACCGTTTTTTCCTGAGAGTTCGAGGAAGTATTCATGTTTTTCCCTCATCTGTTGATATTCTAAAAACTCTGCATATGTAGTTTCAGGCATACCAAGAGTTTCAATCAAGTGAGAATATGCAGCAATGTGTAATGCTTCACGTGCAGCAAAACCGAGAAGCATCATTCTTACCTCAGGTTGCTTGAAGTATGGTAGATAGTTTTCAACATACCCACCTGCTACGTCAATATCACCCTGCGTAAAAAATCTAAAAATATTAGTCAGAAAATGTTTTTGTTGTGGCGATAACTTTTTATTCCAGTCTTTAACATCCTCTAACATTGGCACTTCAGTATGTAACCAATGTGCCTGTTCGTGTTTAAGCCATGACTCATATGCCCATGGATAATAAAATGGCTTGAAAGAGTTTCTTGCTTCTATAATGTTATGTTTTTTCTTTACCATGTTATCCCTCGCACGCTATACAAACTGATTCATCTTGAGCCAAAGCACTTAGATCGATTTCTTGTATTACTTGACGTTCTATCGCTTTAGCAACTTTATCTGCCTTCGCAATCTTATCGCTACGGCAATAGTATAGAGTTTTTAATCCCGCTTTCCATGCTAAGAAATGTACAGCATGTAAATATTTTATGTTGGTATCTGGTCTAAAAAATATGTTGACCGATTGAGCCTGATCAATATATTGTTGACGGTCAGCTGAATGCTGTATGACCCATCGTTGGTCGATCTCCATTGCAGTTTTGAATACGTCTTTGTGCCACTCGTCGATCCACTCCAGATGTTGAACACTTCCATCGTTGGCGATAATACTTGACCAGATTTTGTTATAGTCCATTTTATCATCTTCTTCACACTTTCCTTTAATAAATTTATCGAGATATTTGTTCTTGTTTAGATGCGACCCTGATAATGTATCTTGGCGATACGCATTGGCACGATAAGGTTCAATGCTAGGACTGGTATTGCCCATGAGAATGGAAGAAGAAGCATTGGGAGCGATAGCCATAACATGACTAAAACGCCTTCCAGTGCCAACCGCATCCAGAGCCTCGCCTCTCTCGGTACCCAATTCAATATTCGCATCATCTAATCCCTCTCTAATAGATTCAAAAATTCTTTTATTCAACCCCACTGCCATAGCTGATTCCCATGGGATATTCTTTTGTTGCAATAACGCATGAAAACCCAACGCACCAATACCAATAGATCTTTCTCTTGTTGCTGAGTATCTAGCACGTTCAATAGCAGTTGGAGCATGATCGATAAAATGCTGAAGAACATTATCCAACATTTCTGCCACATCTTTTAGGAATGACTCTTCTTTTTTCCACTGATCATAATATTCTAAATTCAAAGATGACAGGCAACAAACAGCTGTTCTTTCATTATCTGTAGGTAAAATAATTTCTGAACATAAGTTTGACTGACGAATCTTCAACCCAAGTTTCTTTTGGAACTCAGGCATATTACGATTAGATGTATCAATAAAGTGAAGATATGGCTCACCTGTTTGCATTCTAATTTCTAAAATACGTTGCCATAGTTCACGTGCTGAAACATATTCTCTGATCTCTCCGTTGTTTGGATCTTTCAATGCCCACTTGTCGTCGGAAGAAGGATCAATCATACAACGCTCGATAATCTCCATAAAATCATCAGTGACATTAATACCGTGATGAAGATTCAGGCAACGCATATTCTGATCACCTGTTGGCTTACGCATCTCTAAGAAAATTAAGATGTCTGGATGCGATATATCCAAGTACGCAGCATAGCTACCACGACGAGTACGACCCTGTCTATAAGCCAAAGAAGAGGAATCGTAAGTACGAAGATGGGGCATAACCCCAACAGATTTATCGTCAGCTGAACGAATACCGATACCAATTCCAACGCCACCTCCTAACATAGATAACCAGTTTACTTCTGATAATGTTTCTACTAACCCCTCAGCTGTATCTTCCAAGTATGGGAGAAAACAACTAATTGGTAAACCTCTTTTACTTCTACCAAAACTTAATACTGGAGTTGAATAAGACAACCAATGCTTACTTGAATATTCATATAATCTTTGAGCATGCTCATCATTACTGCCAAATGCTCTAGAAACAAAAGCGAATCTTTCTTGCGGTGACTGTTCATCTTCACGCATATAAGATTCCTGCATTCTTTTTAATCCTAACTCATCAAATAACGAATCTCTATCATATGTTACCTTTATGCCATGCACAATATCTTCCATTTATTACTCCGCTATTTTTATTCTGTTATAAATTCTTCAGCCATAGGAAATACATCAACTATCGCCTGTGCACATGCTCGAGCTATTTCCATATGCTCTTTCTGCGTGCCGTTTGAAGAGCGCAATTCTATATAGTGAACCCATGATCTAAGTGTTCCATTCACATATAGTTTTGAAACAGTATTACCCTCAGGCAACACACACCTCGCCTGCTCTTTAGCAATACCATGTTCTATTGCCCAGTTGTATGCATTTTTAGCAACTTGAATAGTGCTTTTTTGAATCATCTCCCACTCACCTCTAACTTTTCTATCAGCACTGTCAATAGAGTTTTGCCTATTAGTTTCATCTTGCAATCTAGCTTCACGAATCACAAAATCTAAATCCTCAAGTGGATTAGCGTAGCGTTGACTAAACTCTTGAAACGAAAATGATCTATGCCTCAATAACTGACGAGCAATATCCCTAGTAGTTTCAACCTCTAAACAAGCACTGACCATCTCAAGTGGACTCCAGTGTTTATGTTTAACTAAATACCGTATTAATTTTTCTGACGTTGTAGTATTAAATTGGTTGGAGGGATTACTTACTCTAGCACAAAACGCAATTAAATCTTGAACATTCATTAAACCTTCAGCATACATATGACGTTCAGGTTTGGAACAACTAATCAATTTCACTTTCATTAACACTTTCTCCATTGAGCAAATTTCAACATCGCTTCTACACCTGAAACGGCATTACCATCAATGATGCTAACTATTTCTTCCATACTATAACCAGCCAATATCATTTCATTAATATCTTTCTCAGGCATAGTATCTGGGAACAAACATATGGTGTACCCAGCATCAATGTACTTTTGTATTTGTTTTGTTATTTCTTTACTTCTTGGCTCATTATCCATAACGATCACTGAATTGCCAAGTATGTCTCTCACAAGTGGAGTATCAAAAGACGCACCACTTACTGCTATTGAGTTTGGAAGGAACAAAGAATCTATTGGACCCTCTACAATATATATGGTTTCGTTTTTTTCTACCCTTTCTAAACCATATACTTTTTCACGACTTTCGTCAAGTTTGATTGTATAATATTTTGGTGTTTCTTTACCGAATGCTCTGGCTTGAAACGCAAAAACATTATTATCTTCGTCGAAGAAAGGTATAATTAATCTAGGATGATCATCTTCTAAATTACTAAATTGTTGTTTAACGCTATTGGTATATTCTTTAAACTTAGTAGCAAAGTAAAGTAAGTTCCACTTATCCTTTGGGATCTTGCGGTCAACAATATATTTTAGAGCAGGATGGTTCTCATCCAGTTGATCAATCCTTTGCAACGATGATAGCGTAGCATCAGGAACTTTAACCGTTTCAGTTTCAAAAAACGAATTATCTATTTCTTTGTGAGAATTGTGTTTTGATGTTCCACTTTTGTAACGTTCAAGAACGTACTCGTTATATAGGTTCTCATCTATATACTTTATGAAGTTGCCAATATTTGAACCATAGTTACAATTATGACATTTTACAAACAAGTCTGATTTTTTGCGATAGATATATCCTCTGGCTTTAAGTTTATTGCGTGCACTATCCCCACACACAGGACAACTGTAGTTCCAAAGGTAATCTTTTTTCTGTTTGAAATTTCTTAGACGAGTGCTAAGAATGTTTGCATATTTCGCATCAATGTAAAGCATGTAATATCTCCATATAGAAGATATATTATACTACATAACGACTTTAAAAGAAAGTTTGATTTAGAATAAAGATGTAAACTTGACGTTGGAAACTAACCAACCCACTACCACAGCACCACCAATTACAAACCATCTCCATTTTTCTAGAGCATCAATTTTTTTCTCAACTCTTTTAATTTCTGCATCTTGTCTGTTATGTTCGCTGTCAATATGAGCCTTAATAGACTTCTCAACTGAGTGTATTGCATCCATAACCTCACGATTACTAGTTGTGATTCTAGAATGCAACTCTTTAACATCCATGGTAATATCGTCTCTATGCTTGACTATTTTTTGTTCTAGTTCTTTATCCATGGTGTTTAGGACATCCAACCTTTCTTCGTGCACGGCAAGCAATTTACTAATATTGTTAGAAACGTCACCTATCTTTTCGATAGTAACATCTAACTTAGTAAATAAAACTCCAAACTGATTTATATCTCTTTTGAGAATAGCAACTTCAGTTTGTAGATCCTTGTTGTCCGTTTGTTCCATCTTTGATTTCTGGTTCGTAATATTCTTTATATTTTATTATAATAGACCTTTGTGAGGCAATATAATTTCTGATCTCTGCGATTGTAAGCGAGAGTTCTTTATAACCATCATCAGTCAATGCAAAAAATACAGGATCTGCACCATCCGTTTTAAGTTGGGCGAAGATATCTGCTACATTATCTTCAGTAACAATTTTCCAAGTGATTTCTCTTTTACTTAAATCAACTGGAGCAGGGTGAGGAATATTCAATCTGGTTCTCTCAACCTGTTTTGTTTTTATTTCTACCTCCTTTACCTCTTCCCTTTCCGTTGTTTTCCACAACGTAGGAAAAGACATACAGCCACTAATTAGCAGCAGGGGTATAATTAGGATCAATAAGCGAAGGACATTCACGGTTAGCCTCTACTGGTGTTTTAGCACTTTTTTCTTCATCAGTCAATGGTGCACCACTTGCTAATTCAAAACATCTAAGTGCATTCATTGTACCACGATTAACTTTAAATTCTATGTCAGCGGGATCAGCAATTGCTTTCTTCCCAATATCACTTGAAAACTTTTTGTTCAAGACATCAACATCTTTTTTGAACTGTTTGTTTTCTTCTTCTAACTGCTTGTTTAACTTTTGAACAGATTCTATATCAGCTTGCATCTGCTCAATAAGTTCGTTCTGGGAGTTAATCCCATCTTCTAACTTTTTATTGTTTGCTTCTGACGTAGCCAGATTGGCTTTTAGGCTGGTAATGTAACTCAAACCATACCATGCTCCACCACCAATAACAACCACAATCAACAATATAGCAATATATTTTATCGCACTTCCAATACCAAACATAAATTTATCATCCTACATAAACTTCAATATCATTCTTCTTTCTATTACTTAGTTTGTTCCATGACCCACCACCGTTACGATTGAAACGAATGGCTTTAACTTGGTCACCATTTTGTAAAACAATAACTGCTTTTGGGTTTCTTCTAGCGAAACTGTAAATACCTTTTTCTACCTCGTCCTCGAGGTCTAGGTATTCAGACCACTGCTTATATTTTTTCTTACCTTTTTTAAATCTATCTATAACTTTACTACTTACATTAAACGTAGCATACTTTCTACCACCTTTACGTTTAATAGTTGGGTAGTCTACCGATGCCCCTGCTGTATTTGAAGCTGGAGCACCTGCAGCACCCCCACTAATTTCTTCAAATATTTTTAAATATTGTCTAACAGTTATTTCTTCTTCTGCTAGAACAACACCGTTTTCCATAAGTTTGAGGGCATCATTTAATTTTTCTGCCATTTGGGAGGTACTTCTATTACCTGTTTCGTATGACTCTTTAATCAGCCAGAACGCAGCAACAATGTTCCTAAGTTTACTTTCACCTCCAGGAAGTTTATTAATAATCCTCTTTAGATTAAAAACTAATCTTGTAAGATAATTATATGCGTCTTTTTCTTGCGCAGTTTTTAATTGTGATGCTTTCTTCAAAATTTTACCTTTATCATCAACGATACCCAGCTTGTATGCTTCGGTATCTTTAAATGGTTTTACCAATAAAGATAAAATTCTGTAAGCTACTAAATTATCAACCACTCTTGACATTAAATTTTCCTTAGTGTAGAAACAATGCTATTATCTATACTTATATCAGATGTTTTGATGTTGTGCTCAGGAACTTCATCTGGCATCCTCCCCAGATATATCAAAAATGTTGTCAGAGCATTCCAGCTGTCTTCGTCAATTTTATAGAATAACATATTTGTTGTACTATCGCCAAAGATATTATATAAAACGATTATGTGATTTAGTATTAGTCTTTCTCTTAATACATTATTATTCTTGTATCTAGAAAATAATTTTTTAAGATAAAGAAATCGTTTTAAATCTTCTTCAAATTCTTGTAAACTATGACACTGTGGATTATCATAGTGGTTCATAGCATAGACAAGAAAGTTGTTTTCGTTCAGCTTCATTATATGATATAGTCAAAATGGGGGCATGCGCCCCCAAGAACCATATATCTAAAATTATACGTCAGGAAACTCTGAGTCGTCGTCCTGATCGCCTGTTATTGAACCCATAGCGACCAATGTTTCGTACTGAATACGTCCAGCACGACCACCTGTACCTTCGATACGTCTTACCCATCCAGCATGTTGAACTGGATTACCGTCGGCAGCAATTTCAGTTGCCTCAGTTGGGTCAACACCAAATACTTTAGTTGGGTCACCCATGTCTCCAGAAGTTGAAGTTGCTTCTGATGTTGTTACATACTCTGGCTTCTCAGAAAGAGTATATGCTGCAGCAACAGCAACTGATGTTAAAGTTGCTCCTGGGACACCAGCCTCAACTACTGCTGATGCATCACTAGCAATAGAAACAATTCTGTAATCTTCACCAGCGATACGAATATAATTACCTACAACTGCTTCAGTTGTGAAAGCAGTAGAAGTTCCAGTAACTGTACCATCAGCAGCAATAGCAGCTGTTCCGCTTGCCGTTTTGCTATCTTTGTTACCCCAAAGTGCCATTGTTAATTCTCCTTGTTATCGATTTGAATTAGGTAGATTTAAAGTGTGGTGAGCGATACCACCATATGATTTTTTGGCGGTTACCTTTTGGTTGGCTCCCGACTTTGAACCCACAGGACGACCACGACCACGCTTCACTGCAGGTTCAGCTGGCTTTTTGGGTGCGTCTTTATCATCACTATTATACGAAGTACCATAGGTTCCCTTATGTGTTACAACTCCAGGTCTACCCTTGTCGTACTCATATTCTTTTAAATATTCTGCGAATGAAGGTGTATCATAATCTTCCTTCTTTACAGATGCTTCTTTTGCTTTCATTGCTTTCATTCTTTCACGATGCTTTCTAAATACATCATCGTTCGCTTCTTTGCTTGATGGAGTAGTTTTACGAGCACCATATTCACCTGTATCAACTTCTTCTCTCATTCCTTCTTCCCTTTCTGCTCCGAGTTTAGCAGCGATTGCCATTTCTCTTTTCTTTTCTTTTGACTTACCTTTGAACTGTGGAGCATCAGACTTTTGAAAATCTTTAATAACATCGCCCATGTCAGTTTTAGCAAGATCCATTTTCTCTTCAATAGACTCAACTTCTTCTTTCTTCATCTGCTTTTGCTTTTCCATTTCAGCTCTACGCTCAGCAGGTGAAGGAATACGAACAGTTTTAACGTTGGATTTATCTTGCATCATTCTTGACAATGCTTTTCTTGCCATACTTTCTTCCATCTCATCGCCACGTTTCTTGGCTTTTTCTTTTTCGTCCTTTTGCTTTTGACGTTCAGCATCAGTACCGCTATTGTGGAAGTTAATTCTGTGCCTTGGATGCACCTTATTATCTTTACCCATTTCCATGTCAGAACTATACATGTCTTCTTTTTTTGTTTGTCCGCTCATGCCTTTTTTCGCTAGGTGTTTGGCAATTGATGGACCAAGACCATATTTACCAGCTTTGGCTGGAGGATTTTTTCTTGGTGGATCTGGATCAAATGGAGGATCTTTTGCCTCAGTTTTTACTGGCTTTTTAATGGTAACAGGATAAACCTTACCACCCATCATAAACTTATCTTTGCCAGCACGATGAGCCGCAGATGCTTTTGTGATAAACTCGTTAGCATCCTCTTCGTAGTCAGAAGGAACTTCAATCTGAACTCTCTCAGTTGCCTTCTTTAGATCTTTATATTTTTTCATTTTCGAAATTTCCCTAGCTTTTTACAGTTATATTATTTATTCCTTTACGATTTCCAAAACTAAATCGCCATCGCCCTTCAATAATCTATGGTAGGACATTTTTGGTATAAAATAATCCTCATCTTCCTCTAATCTCACTGGCAACTCATTATCTTTTTGAAGCATCCAACCTTTGCCAATTAAAACTTTTATTGTTCTGTCTTGTTTATCTCTATGCCAAACTAAAAAATCTTCGTCTAATTCTTTAGGAAACCTTCTTATGGTATGCCACGGTAAATCTAGATCATAATATACTTCGCTCATATTTAATTACCAGAAGAAGTTTCCACCTCCAGAAAGTCCTAGTTGTTTGGCATACCTTGGTGTTCTGCATGCCCAATAACTTGGAGTTGTTTTATCATTTCTAGTACTACACTTATGCCTAGCAGCAAAACTTGCTCTGGCTTTAGGATCATTCAATTTAACTGACAATCCTGTAGTATCTCCCCACTGAACCTTCTTAACATTTTTAGTCTGAGGATCTCTAACATAAACATAAAACTTTTTAGATCCACCACGCTTTGGTTTGTTTAGTTCAACGTCATCCTTTTCTTCCGTATACATAGGACAATCTAGAGGAACATGTTCTCCGTTAAACTCAGCAAATTCACCAATTTCTGTTTCTTCTAATAGAGCCTTATCAACTCCAAATACTTCTAAAGTTCCCTCAGCTACCATCTGCCTAGCAGTTTGCCATAAAGCAAAATACTGTTCTGATCCAACACGGTAAACGTTTTCCTTCAAAGGAACTTCGTTTTCTATGTGCCAATCTATGGCTTCAGTAGCCTCTGTTAAATTTTGATCAACAGGATTTAAATAATCTTTAAACTTAATCATTTTGTAGAACTCTTATGCGATAGTCTTTTCTTTTCTAATTGACGAACACGTGGTACCATCTTTATTGCTATCCTATTTAGAATAGGTGTTAGACGCTTAACTCTAGCTTCTAATCTTTCTTTTTCTGCAACTGAAATCTTTTTAAGATCTCTACCTTTAGTAAATCTTTGCTTTAACGCTTTGACTGCTAACCTTCTTGCTCTTTTATTGATAACCTTCATTGGGGAATATCTTTTTAAGGCAATCTTAACAGCTCTCTTACGTTTTGCTTTTGTGCGCATCAATCTTTGCTTAGCACGAATTCTTTCTATTCTTGATAAAACTTCGTCAAGCACTTCAAGTTCTTCGTTGACTTTTTTCTTATCCTCATCGTCAACTTCTTCACCAGTTTCATCATCAACCATCTCAAAGTCGTCGTCATCATAAGCATGGTTTACGATATCGTCGTCGGTAATACCTTTAGCGACCATATCTGCTATCTTTTCAATTTTTTCATCAGTCATCTCTTCGCTATCATCATCTTCCTCAAAGAAAGCATCATATGACTTGTTATAGTTGACACCTAAAGTTTTACCGTCGTCTTTAAGTTTAATTTGTTTGTCTGCTTTTTTAATTTCTTCAGTGCGATACTCATGCTTCATAGTATCTAATTGAGGATTTTCTTTCTCGTCCTTTTTACCAAGCAATCTCTTCAAATCTTTATAGCTCATAATAGATTTTGCTAGATTGTAGTTGCTTGATGTATCAATTTTTTCTGACTCAAACTGACCAACCTTAGTAGTTCCATCAGGTTGCCTAATTGCTTCCTCCAGATCAGTAGCATCTTCACGTAAGTCTTTGTCTGCTCCGTGGTAAGTTCCCTTACCTTTAGTAACATATGAGTTTACTCTAGCAAGTCCCCACTGCTCTGGTGTAGTTCCTGGACGATGTCCTGAGTTCCAAGCAGCAACACCACGCTTATAAACTTTCATCAAAGTGCTATATGACATCCCAGACTTTTGCGCTTTCTTTTTTACAGCTGCATTTTCTTCTATCGTTTCTTCTTTTAATCTAGATGCCTGAGTAGGAATCATCTTTTCATCATAGTTAATTCCTGCCATCTTAGCAGTCTTCAACATGTTCAACAAAATTTTATATCCGTTCTTAGACATTGGCAACTTGCGAGCATTTCTAAGACCCATATTTACCAGTTGTTCTGGATTACTTTTCTTTTGCGCATCTTCAATACCAAGTGTTGTAGCAATAATTCTAGCAACTTTGATTTTATCCGCAGCAGTAAATTTTATTGATTCCATGTTTTCTCCGTAGAGTTCTTTATATTTTTTTGTATGCTTTGAGGGTTTTGTTTTAGCAGTCTTATCTCCTGGAGCTGGTTTATATGCTTCAGGATCTTTGTCGCTTAACTTGTCTGCCTTGTTCCAGTGTGCTGCTCTAGCTTTAGCTGTAGAAGGTGACAACCCACTAACATATTTTTTTGGTAAACCTGATTCTTTATCTTTTGCTACTTCATTTAGAGGAGATACTTCTTGAAGCCACTTACTAACAAGCGATCCGTCTTCTTGTTTCAATAGCAGATGATTAGAACCTCTCTTAACTATTTCTAATTGAGAGCCATCACACTCTACTAGTTCTCCAACATTATATATTTCTTCTTTAAAATACTTTTCTCGTATATCGTCAACTTCAAACTTAATAGATTCTTTAATAGGATCTAGTCCCATACCAGATCTAACTTCGTTCATCAATCGTTTAGCATCCATAGTAGTTAATGTGTTAGGAACGCCCCTCTTAAACGCATTAAAGTTACCTTTTTTAGCAGCTTCACGCATTTTAGTAGCTGACATACCAGAAGCAGAATCACCGTCAGGATCTCTTTCTCCTGCGGAAATTACTTCTATACTATCAAAATTGTATTCTTTACCGTTGTATCTATCGAGTAGCGTTTTAAATTCGGATACTCTATCACTACCAGCAACTAACACGATACTCTTGTATTTTTTGTTTAGATGCTTAACAACCTCGATAATTGTTCGCATATTATCTGTAGCTGCAACAAACTTAGTTCTGGGGAACATTCTCCTCAGATAGTATACTTTACGGGCAACAGGGAGAGGATTTTTCTTAGAATCTTTAGTTTTCGATACAAAAACTGCAGAATCTGAGCCGACAGATAGCTTCTTGACTGCTTTTACTAGCAGTTCATGCCCTATTGTGGGAGGATTGAATCTACCAAATGCGAATACAATTTTCTTATTCGGCAGTTCATTTAAAAACTGTCTATAACCTTTCATTATTACCCATCTATATAATTAACTGTAAATATATTTATATAATTTTTATTTTAATTATCTATCAAAAGTACATCAAATGCAGCTGTCATACGAGCATTATTTGAACGAACTGTAGCTCTTACGTCAACATCTGATTTTTCTGGTATAGCTACTGGAAATTGAAAAACGTAGTTATATGGTCCACCAGCACCTGAAACCTCAAAACTGTGTCCAACTCTAAATGCATCTTGACCAAAATATCTAACAAACATATCCCCAGTTGCATCTGCTCCATACTGCACTGATGCTATTCCTTGCATAAGGTATGCAGTTTTTCCTGCAGGAACTGTATAGATAGCCATTAAAGTTTGAGATTTTTCTATGTTAATTCTCAGTACTTCTGTTCCACCTCGAGAAACTCTTATCTGAGAAGTATTAGTACCATTAGTACTATATGCACGGTAAACTCGTTTAAATGTTACTGAACCTGTAGCAGTGCTTCCACTAATTGTAAAATCTTCATATGTTGGCTCGTAATTTTCATCAAGTCCTTCTACTCTAAACGTTAATCCATTATCTGTAGTTACTGTTGAACCATTAGCAGCAGTTGTTAAAACTGTTAATGTGCCAGCAGTATTAAATGCCGACCAAGGGTATGCTGTATCACTTTTGTCCCAGACAGTGCCACTTGTATTTTGAGACATCGCAGGAACAGCACCAAATTTGTGTATAAATGTGTGTCCAGCAACTAAACCTTGAGAAATAGATAATCCCCATGGCTGTAAACTTGCCCCTATGGCTGATCCAGAAATATTTGCATCGACATAAATTGGATTTAAAGAACTATTAACAGACGTGTCTTTACTGACTGGGATTGGATTTCCCTCATCATTTTTTATTTCCTGATTATCTGTAAATAAGTATGTCACAGTTTAACCTTTCCTTCAGCAATAAGTCTTTCACGATTTGCCATATGCTGATCTTGAACAAGTTTTTTATTTTCTCCGTTGTACTGTACAGCATGACCCTCTTCGATAAGTCTTTCTGAGATCATTCCAACTGGAGTCCAAAAGTCTCCAAGGATACGACCAAACTTACCTTTAGAATCATATTCTTTACAGCATAAGATAGACTTCTTACCTAGCATTTCTTTCAACCTTGCTTTACTAGCAAGACCAAATATTTTTTCTACCTTGTCTCTGGTTCTAGATTCTGGAGTGTCTATACCTGATATTCTAACTCTCTCATCTTTTAATATGATACCAAATCCTAAGTCAATATCAATATCAACAGTATCCCCATCTACAACACGTTTAATAATAGCGTGATATTCGTACATTAAATTACTCTCCATCCAGAACGATAAACCATCTGTATACCGCCATTGTCCATTTGCAAACTAAATCCACCCGCATCATTATCTACTGTGCCTGAAGCATTTATAGGATTTGTGGAAGCATTGCCTGATTCATCTTTAATAACCAACACTCTACCATTGGTAGCAGTCGATGGTAATGTTATTGTTACAGTACCAGCGTAGTTAACACCAATATACCAGTCTCCATCTTGGACTATATATGTATCAGTCTCAACTAATGTTGTATTGTAAACAACATCTCCAGTTTCAATGGTGTCGCCAATCCACTTCTTTGTTGTGGCATCATACTTTAAATACTTACCATCTTGTTTAGCTGAATTGCGATTAACATCATCCAAAAACTCTAAACGAACTTCACCAGATCCTGGACCATGCGCTGAGATTTTTCCTAACCACTGCTCAAGATGTTTTATCTTTTTGCGAATATCATCTACATCTCTAGAGGGTGCATCTGGATTTGGTTGCTGAAAAGTTTTACCAGTAAGGTATTTGTTTACCTCATCCATATCTAAAGTTTGCTCATCAACCAAAGTTTCTTCTTCTTTGATTGGCTCTGGCAAAACTTCTGCGATAATCTGTTGAGCTTCTTTTTTACCTTCTGTTTCTTCAGGTAATATTTCTACTTCTTTTTTGATAGAAGATAACTGAGAAAACAAATCTGATAAATCTGATTTGACATTTTCTTTGACTTCTGCTCTTACGCTGGCAATAAGTTTCCCTGTAGGATCATTCTCAGAATAATCCTTTTTGCCTTCAGAAATAACTTTTAGAAAATCTCCTAAACCGCTCATGCTAACGCTAGTAATCCTTCCGCAGCTGCCACAATGTAACGGCAAGCAACTTCGTCATCAGCAAGTTCCTGTGCTGCTCTAACTTCTACGATCTGCTGCACTAAGAAGTCATATTCTTCTTTGTTTAGATCGCCATCTTTATACTGCTGTTCAAAAGTTAACAGGTCTTTCGCTAATGATGCTGCTGGTCCATCACCAGTAGCAACTTGTCTAAGTTCTTCTAATACGCTCATCTTCCCCCCCAAGCACTAACAATAGTGTCAATTCTAGTTTTTTGAACTTTTAAAATACCTTCACAAAAAGTCTCATTTTTAGAATCCTTTGCTTTGATTAATGCCTCCTTCAACTGCGAAACATTTTCAGCTTGAGGATCTTCTCTCAACTCAGTATAGACTGATAGTCTATTAACATCATCAATAACATAATCCCAAGTGCTCTTATCAGCACAGTCTAGACTGTCAACATCTACCTTAGCATTAACTAGCATAGAAAATTCAACAGGATCGTGGGGAACAGGAAAAATGAATGAACATGCACTCAAACAAAGAACTGCTGTTAATGATAGTAAGTTTCTCATAATTATTTTTTCGCTGCTGGTTTCTTAGATCTTGGGCGACCACGACCACGCTTAACTGTTTTCTTTACTCCAGCTTCTGTTTTCTTAGCTGCAGCTTTAAGATCTTTCATGTCGATCTTACCATCTTTGTTAATGTCCAAAGACTTAGCATCACGATTGAAGTAGACCATAATGACTACCACCGCAATCAAAGCAACAATAACCCAAACCATAGTATTTTCCATTTTTTAAATCTCCTAATTTTTATTTAAAAAGTTATTTCTAGAAAACTCTAAACGATCAACTAATTTCACTACTCTGTGATCGTGTACTGCAACAAATCCCTCAGGACTCGTAGGCACTAGAGAATTTCCTCGTTGAACAAACGATCTCATAGTTTTTAGTTTATTCAACTTTGCGACAATCATCATTTTAGCAGCTGCCAATAAAGAAAATACTTCGTAAGCAAATACTAACTTTGTATGATTATCAGTGATGAATTTTACTAATTCATCTCGAGTAGTAATTCTACCTGCTTTTGCCTTTTCTGTCTTTAACTTCTCAATTTCTTTCTTATATTTAGCTTCTATGAACGGCACAAATCCATTCGCAACCTGAGGAGAAGTATAATCTCCAGCACGAACATTTGAGTTATTATACGATGCCATTAATGGTGCTAGAGCATCATGGTTTGCCAACTGATTTAAAAACTTCGCTGGCAATACTCTTTGTAGCTGTTTTAATTTAACAATAATATTGGTAATCTGCTGCTCCTCAGCAGGACTCATTGAAATATCTGTTGTCTCGTCTTTAATATAAGCATCGTCAAAAAAGATTTCTGGAGTCTTTTTAAGTTTTTTTACTGAGTATGTTCCAATACTAGCAGTCATAGTAGCTGGGTCACTCCCAGCATAAGAAGTGTGAAATATAATACCCATCTTAGAAGCAAGTATTCTCTTTGCCAAATCTGATGCGACAGGAACCGCATATACATTCGTATTAGGTTTGAAAGTAACATATTTAACTCCATCAATATTCATTGGTTTCAAATCATTTTCAGTATACAAGAAATCACCTTGCACTGTTCCGTTTATACCTAATTTCTTAGCATATTTTAGAGCATACTTCATCTTCTCAACAAGTCCTGGAGCATGCCCATGATTTTCTTCGATATCTTTTTCTGTTCTGTTTAACTTTGGCGTCTTATTGAAAGCAGACTTACTAGCAACCCAGTAATCTTTTGAGCTGTGGTGGATAATGATAGAAGGACTACCATCCCACTTTGTAGTTAATTTGGCAGGAGCTGGTCTGCGTTGAACAATAGAATGGTATATGACGATAGAGTTTATGGCGTCGTTTACGCCAGATGCCCCCTCTTCAAACACTAGGTCTTCCAAGTGTGATAGGTGGGTCAACCGATTAGTATTGTTGACCTTTTCTGAGATATATGTTTTTAGATTTAGCATTTATTTTATATAATTATACCCTATTTGTAAATTAAAGTAAAGCATTATCCTCTTAAAAAAGGATTTTTTTTCTTAGTTCCTGGTTTTAGGGAATAATTGCTATTTGGCATCTTACTTATCTTGATCTCAGCTTGGACCTCATAAAATTCCGATCTAGTTGCAATACGAACCTTAAAACTTCCTTGCCCCGAAAGTAGAGGTATATTTAATAATTTAAATGGATTCTTATTTGATATTAAGTAAAAATCATCACCAGCTTGCATATAATATGCTGGCTCACGCTTTCCGATAGTATAATGTTCCGTCACTACCTTACCAAGATTATAGTTTTCTTGATTAGCAATATAACGATTAACAGATGGCTGATCAAAGTAATTCTTCATAACATGAAGGGGAACTGCTCCCTCCTGCTTAAGACCTCCTTTAGTCGTTGGTATCTTTAACTTACTAAAAGGAATACCTGAGTACTTGGCAATATCTTTTAAAAACTTTTTCGCTTGAGATGATTGATTCAATATCTTAACAGCTTCTGCTGCTGCGGGAGTTTTATATGTAGTTTGCCACTTACCGCTATCATAAAATACTCTGGGGTTAGATAAGTTGTCAGTATGATTCATTTTAACTTCAAACCATGCTAATTTTGAATTATACGAAACCTTAACATCAGCATATGAAGTATCTACTGATGGTCTAGTAGCTTTTATTCCTGGGATTGAATCTATATTTTTAGCTACTTCTTTTTCGTACCTATCTGATGCTGCGCTCATTTACCTATCCCTATTTTTTTATACTTTCTTTCCCATTTAACAACTTGCTGTAATAACTTATTTAGTGCTGCATTATTTTTATGGTCTTTCTCAAAAGTTCTGAGATAGTATGATAGAGTAGGGGAAATACTTCTTTTCTTAAAATTTAAGTCTGCTGGAGTTTTATTTGGATGATAATACAATAAATCTAGATAAATGCAGTGAGCATACGCTTGTATTTCATCAAAATTAGACAAATATCTGCGTTCTTCGTCTCGCTTTAATTTTCCAGTTTTCTTATATGCTAGGTAATAATTGGCGAACTCACCATCTCTACGCTCAAACTGCATAAAGTGTATAAGTTCATGCATCATCATTTGGATAAACTTAAATTTAAATCTAGTCCAAGTAGTACCAGTAAAAACAAACTGGTCGAACGACTTATCCATAATAATGGCACTTATTCTACGATCTTCCATATCGTATTCACCAGCAACTGCTATGTATTCATCGAATACTTTAGATCTACTTCGTTTATATAACTTGACGCTGGTACGCCATTTTTTACAGTAATTAGATAAACCTCGATAATCGTTTCTATAATTATCGAGGTCTACCCAAATTTTAGACGGAATGAACTTTGCCCTGAATGGACGTTCTTGAAAGGGAATGAAGTCTACAAAATCAAAATTTAATTTTTCTATTAAATTCATTTTATCCTCCAAAGTAGATGATATTATTATAACCTACCTTGGATTATTTATAAACCTTTTTAGAAAAATTCTTCTAGAGTACTCCTCTGACTTGATTCATATGCCTGTTTCCACTTAATTTTAAGTGCTTTCTTTACCAATCCCTTCCATGGACCAGTGGTTTGTTCTTTCTCATAAACCTCCACAAAATCGGGAAACTTTTCTGCTAGTATTTCCTGACCTCTATTGTGGTTCTCAATGGTTCTGTAAGTCTCACATCCACCCTTAGTATTGGTGGCAGAAGGATTGACTCTACAATGATTGAACACTACATTTTGAAATCCAGTGGTGAGTAGTTGTAATGTAAGGTAAAAATCTTCTGGCATTAAAAGATAATTTTCACCCCAGTCTACACTATTAGGATCAAACTTCTCAGAATAAAACACGTTGGTATATACTCTAGTGTTAAACGAAAATGGCTTTTCGTTGGGTGGAGTATTGTGAGTAGAAAGTCCACCATGAACATATCCGTCGTCCATAAAACTTTCTATCTTGAGGAGCATATCAGAAAACTCTGCCTCAGTCATAGCAACACCTTTGAGTTCTGAATTAATTGTTACAAACTTAAGATCGTCATCCATAACAAATATTCTTTTGCCCTTCCAGTTTTGCCCGATATGCTTTCTAGTTACAGCAATACCTTTAGTTCCTGAAGGAAGTTTCCATACGTTACAAGATTGGTACTTATCTTTCATGTAATCATATTCATGCTCTTGAACGACCAAGGTAACTATATTATGAAACTTTGTTGGTATATTACTTAAAGTTATTTGGTTGTCACATCTACCTAATGTTGGGATAATAATTTCTATACTCATTTATGACTCCACTAATCTATTATGTTCTGAAATGCCTTCTTCACCAAGTTTACTTCTCAAATAATCATACCATTCTTGCTCCTTCCACATCCCTGGACTAACACCGTTCCACAGTTTTCTTTGAAGAGGATGATCAAGATTTTTTCTTCTTGACTCAACATATTCATATCTAGTATTTTCATATTCATATGAACCAAGTTCAAGCATTTTTTCTCTGAGATAACAAACCAAAGAAACTCTATGTGAACCTTCTTCACAAACTATTGGTGTGTTACCGTGAATACACTCATGATTATTAATCAGTAACAGATCTCCAGGTCTTACGTTAATTGCTATTATAAGTTCAGGAAGTTCT
>Ga0255772_10000301_pt1 | contig 49189 bp, 45 predicted proteins | sample 071ome_34_FD_179970 | JGI IMG/M metagenome (GOLD analysis project Ga0255772, IMG submission 179970) | Coastal salt marsh microbial communities from the Groves Creek Marsh, Skidaway Island, Georgia - 071411BT metaG (version 2) | ecosystem: Environmental > Aquatic > Marine > Intertidal zone >...
CTGCCCGTAAGTCCATGATGCTCATTATACGGATCTGACTCTAAAAGTACAATGAAATTTTTCGATGGAAATCCTGGATTTGATCGGAAAAATCGATAAGTCCAAATGAGAATCATTCTCATCCAGGGGCGGTTAATTGACTAAGCGTTCCAGAACGCCTGCGCGCACCCTCATACGTACCACTTAGGGAAAAAATATTTCTAAATTGTCATCAAATTGTCACAATTTTTTGATATAATATAAATGGGAGGAAATAATCATGAATAAATACATCTTAGCACTACTCGTTATACCAACTATCGCGGTTGCACAGGACGGCCCAGAGATTGAGCAAATCGTCGTAACTGCAACTAAAAGAGAAACTCAACTGAAAGATACCCCAATTTCTATGTCTGTAGAAACTGCGGAGGATCTGGAAGAACGGCACGTACAATCTTTACTAGATTTAGGAGACGGTTCTGTCCCCGGACTTAACATTGCTACATTTGAAGCAAGACAAACTGCTCTCACTGTTGGTATTCGAGGAATTGTTCCTCTTGATGCAAATCAACCAGCAAGAGAACAGGGTGTAGGTATTTACATTGACGGAGTATATCTAGGACGCCAGCACGGACTTAACGCTGCCCTACTAGATATTGAGCGTATTGAAGTTCTTAAGGGCCCACAAGGCACATTATTTGGTAGAAATACGTCTGGAGGCGCTCTCAGTCTCATAACAAAGAAGCCCACAGGCTACTTAGAGGGCTCTGTAAAAGTTGGAGCAGGTAACTACAACTCAAGAAATGCAGAAGCTCACATAAATTTTCCGTATATTGGAAATATTGCAACAAAACTTGATGTTATTTCGCAGTATCAAGACGAAACCATTAAAAATCCTCTCGAAGGTCAAAAAGGATGGAACTATTTTGATCGCAAAGGGCTTCGTTTTAGTGCAGATTGGGAAGATACCATATATTTTACTGCCGATGTAGGTACAGACGATAACACTCCCTTCTATTCTCAGCTTTTGAACTTCGACCCAAACAATCAAGGACTTGATCCACTCCCAGATCTCATCGTTGTAGAAGGAAATGATCGAATGGCCGTAGCAGATATTGGTGTTCCTCAAGCAGAAAGCGGTAATCAAACGGCGGGGATGGGACTAACCATTAAAAATGGAATATTTAAGTCAATCACTTCGTACCGAGAGGTAGATTCTGAGCAATGGGATAACAGTGGAGGAGCGCATCGAGTGCCTGCACCTGTACCAAATCGTGTTTTTAGTAGGTATAGCCTTTCAAGACTAGGACAAGACCAAGTATCTCAAGAGTTTCAACTTGTAGACTCTCTCGGAGACTTTGACTATGTAACAGGCCTGTATTATTTTAAAGAAAATGCTTGGGAAGAAGCAGCAACTCCTTCTACAAACCAGTGGAACTCAGACCTTACGGGGTATACAATCTTAGATCCGTCAACGTGGGCTTACGAGAACTGGAGAATCGATCGCGGCTCTCGAGCAACTTCTGAAAGCTACGGTATTTTTGGACAGCTCACATACAACTTAAATGACTGGCATTTTACTCTTGGAGGTCGTCAAACTCAAGATGCAAAAGAGGGACGACTTTATAAAGTAAAAGGACTTGATTCAGCCTGGGATATGGATTTCAAAACTTCTAGATTCAACCCACTCGCTATCGTTGCTTGGGATGCTACAGACAGTATGAATATTTATGCAAAATATGCAACAGGCTATAGATCTGGAGGCGCGTCTTCTCGTTCTCTCTCATTTAACGAGTTTGGGCCTGAAGATGTAGACTCTTACGAAATTGGACTAAAGTATGAAAAGAGTCGTTCTCGATTGAATATGGCAGCATTTACAATGGACAGAACAGGATCACAAATTGACTTTAGTCAAGTAAACTTTGATCCAATTACTCAGACAACTCGAAATACTCTGGAAACTCTGAACGCACCCGGAGTTACAAAAATTAATGGTTTTGAACTAGATGGACAGTTTGCACTCACAGATGAATTGCAAGTGAGAGCAGCATATACTTATACTTCAACAAACGTTCCTGATACTGTAAATCCATTTAATGGTGAACTACAGCCTGTGTTTATTGTTTTTACACCCGAAAATGTTTTCAATGTCGGAGCTGACTATACAAAGTATTTCAACAGCTTTGTAATGAATGCACATTTTGATGTAAGCAAAACGGATGCCGCTCACGCATTTTCACAATATGCACTCATGAATGATGCTCACACCATTGCAAACGCTTCACTCTCCTTTGAAGAAATTGGAGATGCTTGGATTCAATTTTGGGTACGAAATCTAACTGATGAAGCATATGTCTATCGTAGAGATCCACAAAAGGACGATAAGTTGGGTACATATGGAAATTTCAATGCACCACGAACTTTCGGACTTACAATAGGATATAACTTCTAGGATAGAAAAATAAATCTTGACTTTCCATGTCTTTGAATATATAATTGAAACATGGCTAAAGATTTAACAACTATCTCTCCGGAAGGACTGGAAGTAGCGAATGCTTATCTCCAGTACGGAAACATCGCAGCAGTGTCTCAAGTTATGGCGTTATCAGAAAACGCCGTAGCTGAGACGCTGAATAAGCGCGAAGTAAAACAATATATTGACACTGTGTATCTCGATACTGGTTATCGAAACAGAAATAATATTGCCTCTCTTCTGGATAACATCATCGCATCCAAACTTGAAGAAGCCGAAGAAACTGGAGTCTATAGTAAAAAAGACTTATCAGATCTTCTTTCTTTAGCACACAAAATGAGAATGGATGAAATCAAAGCACAGACGGAGCTTGAGAAAGCCAAAGGCTCTACTATCAAAAATCAGACTAATGTACAGATAAACGAGTCCATCCCTTTTGGACAAGGCAACTATGGTAAGTTGATGGAAAAACTTTTAAGTGATGGAAACTCGTGATGATTTTCGTATTCACACATTGGAATCTGATCTCAAGGCTCATGAAGTACAGTGTGAAGAACGATGGAAAACAAACTTTCAAAGATTAGATGACATTGACGAAGCGATTACTCGTATAGAGACTCGCATTATTCATGTTGGAGGCGGTGTGATACTTTTTCTAGCCGGATTGCTAGCCACCGTATTTATGGGATGATAGCGGGGTTGATGTGCCTCGCTTTGACAATCTATTTCGAAGCAAGAGGAGAAGATTTTCAAAGCCAGGTAGCTGTAGGACACGTAGTAATGAATCGAGTGAAATCGCCGAATTTCCCGAACACAATCTGCGAAGTCACTACAGAAGGCGGAGAGTATCGTCATCGGTGTCAGTTTAGCTGGTACTGTGACGGTCTTTCAGATGACCCAAAAGAGCAGCTCGCTTGGAGACAAAGTATATTTGTAGCAGCTGCTGTGCCTCTGCTTCCAGATAAAACAAAAGGAGCACTTTGGTATCATGCAGACTATGTAAAGCCTGATTGGGCAACGACTTCCTACATTACATTTGGGAAGCACAGATTTTACAATGCCTTACACAATTAAAGGAACAACTGTTTACAAAAAAGTTGGAAAGAAGTTGAAAAAGAAAGCCAAAGCAAAGAGCAAGAAGTCTGCACAACGTATGGTAAGGCTTCTCAATGCGATTGATAAGGGCTTTAAGCCTAGAAGGAGGCGTAAATGAAAGAAATTTGGGAAGATAAAGGAAGATGGCATGCGAAGTATAAGCATAACTATGCCATTACAGCTACTCAGGTCGAAGCTGAAAATAAAGTGCGACAGTGGAAAGGTCTTGCTGTAAAAGACGCTCCAGCTCCTGAGCCTGTAGCACCTATGCACGACGAAATAGTGTACGAAGAAAAAGAAAAAATTGCAGGAGCAATTGTAGAAGAAAGCATTCTTGATGCAGACACGGATGACGATGGAGTGATTACAAAGGAGGAGATTGCTGACTGGGCTGAGAAGCATGGCTAGAAAGAAAAAGAAAGTCGCTCGCAAACGTCCAGTTCCTACAAACAAAGCTCTGTACTCCAGAGTAAAGGCTGAAACAAAACGTAAGTTTAAGGTTTATCCTTCGGCTTACGCAAATGCTTGGCTTGTCAAGACTTACAAAGCCAGAGGCGGTAAATACCGCATGGGAAAGTAAATGGCTCATCATTCCATGAAGAAACGTAAGAAGAAAAAGAAAAGAGGCTACTAATGAAAAAGGACGTGTATAAAACTGCAACTGCAGCAAGAAAGAGAGCACGTTCTTTAGGTCTTCGAGGAATTCACTCTCATGGCAGAGGAACTGCAAAAGTTTACATGCCTGGCAGCACTCATAAAGCCTATGAGAATGCGAAGAAGAGAAAGAAACGTGGCTAAGTATAGCGGTGGACTTCGTAAGTGGTTCAAAGAACGATGGGTAGACATATCTCGACCGAAAAAAGGAGGTGGTTATAAGCCCTGCGGTCGTGGGCAAGCTGGAAGTAAAAAATACCCGAAGTGTGTTCCTGCAGCGAAGGCTGCAAGAATGACAAAAGCTCAAATTCGTTCTGCTGTTCGTAGAAAACGTGCCGCTGGTAATCCAGGCGGAAAGCCGACATATGTCTCTACATATGCTCGTAAGAGAAAGAAAAGTGGCCGTAAAAAGAAAAGGTAGAAAAAAAGACCCAAGACTTGTGAGAGCAGGCGTTAAAGGCTATAACAAGCCGAAACGGACTCCCAAGCACCCAAAGAAGTCGCACATAGTTGTAGCCAAAGTGGGCAGCAAAGTGAAGACTATACGCTTTGGACAACAAGGAGTCTCTGGGTCACCTAAAAAGAAGGGCGAGAGTGCAGCTTATGCAGCTCGACGTCGTTCGTTTAAAGCTCGTCATGCAAAGAATATTGCAAAAGGCAAGATGTCCGCAGCATACTGGGCAAATAAGGTGAAGTGGTAATGAGTGGTTTTGGTTTAGAGTTTCTTTTACAAAGACACCCTCTTGGTCAGGGTAATTCTCATATTCATAAGTTTGGTAGTAACCTAGCTCTTGCAGGAACTTCTGAGAGTATTTGGTCTGCAGGAGGATTGTACCCTTGGGCAAGTTTAGCTACTGCTCAAACAATTTATGCGATTAGCACAGAAGCGGCAGATACTGGAACTTTAGAAATACAAGGGCTAGATGAAAATTATGCTCTTCAAACTACTACAGTTACCCTTACTGGACTTACAGCCGTAGATACAGGGGCTACAACCTTTTTAAGAATTTTTCGTATGCAGTATACTGGCTCAAATGCAGGCACTATTACTGCAAGAGTAACTTCAGGAACTGGCACGGTCGTAGCACAGATTGATCCTGAAGTAGCACAAACACTTATGGCAGTTTATACAGTTCCTGCACAGACAACTGCTTTCATGTTAGCTTATACTGTAGGAACTGGAAAAGGAGATGATGCCCACTTGAAAATGTTTGCAAGAGAGCTTGGAGGAGCTTTTCAAATCAAAAATGAGATGAAGTCTTATCAGAGTACAATTACTCGAGAGTTTCCAATTCCTTTGCGATTTGAAGAAAAAACAGACATAGATTTTAGAGCAACTACTAGCTCAGCAAATAGTGACTGTATAGTAAACTTTGATTTAGTATTGGTGAAGTAATGCCAGTATTTGATGAAGAGCTGTTCAATATCTGGATAATATTGCAACCTTTTGCGGCGTTATTCTTTGTTGGAGTTGTGGGGCTCTGGATAAAAGACATTATTCAGAGCTTTGCAAAAGGTATGAAATTTAAGATGAACGGAGCATTTCATGAAGGTCAAAAAGTTATTCTTGATGGTCAGGAAGCTCTTATCGTAAAAATTGGAATTACCGAAACAGTTTTTGGTGTTTACACAGAAAGAGGATATACTTGGAGATTCGTTCCAAACGAGCGAATCCCTTTTTTAAAACTTGAAAAAATTATTGACGCTGAAGTTCATAGAGACTCAAAAGAAGAGAAAGCTCAAAGACTTTACGATTCTCTACAAGATACTAAAATAGCGGCCAATAAAGAGTCTATAGACAGACTGAAAAACAAGGTGGATTAATGGTGGATGATTATACTCGTAATGAAGTACAAGTAGACTTAGATAAATACAACGCTCTGCTAGATAGAATAGATGAGCTAGAAGATCAACTCGGAGCTGCTCCAGAACCAGAAGCTGCTCCACATCCTTATCAAAAGTGGATTGACTTGTCGAGTATGATTGATTCTTGGAGAATTTTTCCTCGTATTTTCATTACCACTTATATTTATTTACTTTATAAAAGTGCAATGTGGTTCATGGCACTTCCAGAGCCTACCATGGAACAGGCAGGTCTTATTTCAGTAATCGTGGGTGCTGGTGCAGCCTGGTTCGGACTTTACGCAGGGACGGGTAAAAAAGAGTGATGAATGGTACTCGTTTTTGCATTGATGGTAGTTTTAGACGGCGAACTAGACGGAGGTCGCACAACATATTGGTATAGCATTGACAGATGTAAATACTTTGCATCTCGAATAAGTAATCAAAGAAGAAGTTACAGCGTAGGTCCAAATGTGTACGCCTATTGCGTACCAGAGATGGTAAACAGCGACGATGTTACCATCTATACTTAGAAGAGATGATAGAGATAGCAACTGCAATGAGTTTAGCAACTACAGCATTTCGCGGCGTAAAGAAAATGGTCGAAGCCGGTAAAGAAGCTGAAGACATGTATGGCTACTTCATGAAATTCTTTGAAGCGACTGAAAGCGTTTCAGAAGCAGATGTAATAAATCAAAATGCTCCAAAAATGTCCAAACTATTTGCAGGAAAGAGTGTAGAAGCTCAAGCACTTGAAATCGCAATGGCTCGTTCTCGAATGGAGAAAATGGAAAAAGAGTTAAAAGATTTAATGCTTTGGACAGGAAATGATGCATTATATTATGATATGATGCGAGAAAGACGAAATATTCGTAATGCTCGACTCGCAGCGGCCAGACGAAAAGCACAAAACAAACAACTCCTAATTGATGGTTCAATGATAGCAGGAGTTATGATTGTAGCAATGCTAGGGATATTTGTAGTACTGGGAGCTATAGGAGCTGGAGGAAGTTAATTGACAGTACAGGTAAGTAGACAAGATATAAGCACGGAAGCTTTGTTTGAATTAAACTCTGAGACAAGATTTCTCAAGTTACCAGTAAGTCCTTATTTGGAGTTACTCGGCATAACACCGTTACCTTCACAGGTAGCAATTATAAATGCGATTAATAATCCTAAATATCGTTTTATTAATGCAGCAATATCAAGACGCCAGGGCAAGACATACATAGCAAATATAATAGGTCAATTAGTCTCTCTGGTACCGAACTCAAACATTCTTATAATGTCCCCAAATTATTCCTTGTCTCAGATTTCTTTTGATCTGCAAAGAAATCTTATAAAACATTTTGACCTAGAAGTACGAAGAGATAACGCAAAAGACAAAGTTATAGAACTTACTAACGGCTCTACGATTCGTATGGGTTCTGTAAATCAAGTGGACTCTTGTGTTGGTCGTTCCTATGACTTGATTATATTCGATGAGGCTGCGCTTACCTCTGAAGGAGAAGAAGCATTTAATGTCTCATTAAGACCAACTCTCGACAAAGAAAACTCGAAGGCGCTTTTTATCTCGACTCCTCGTGGAAAGACTAACTGGTTTGCTAAATTTTTTGAAAGAGGATTCAATCCAGAATATCCAGAATGGATAAGTATTCGCGCAACGTATCTCGACAACCCCCGGATGTCACAGGCAGATATTGACGAAGCACGTAAGTCCATGAGCGATGCAGAATTTAGACAAGAGTACGAAGCGGATTTCAATACCTACGAAGGTCAGATCTGGGCGTTTAACTCAGAAAAGTGCGTTGCAGATTTATCAGAATTAGAAACTAAAAAGATGGACATACTCGCGGGGTTGGACGTTGGTTTTCGAGATCCCACGGCTTTTGTAGTTATAGCATACTGCTGGTCGGAAGCAAAGTTTTACGTACTCGATGAATACTTAGACGCAGAACGCACAACCGACGGACATGCAATTGAAATTCAAAAGCGTATCGAAAAATGGGATATTGACTATATTTATATAGACTCCGCCGCACAGCAGACTCGGTTTGACTTTGCACAAAACTACAGTATTTCCACTGTAAATGCGAAGAAGTCTGTACTTGACGGAATCTCTCATGTTGGAGGAATAGTAGACAATGATAACCTGGTTGTAGACGGTAAGTGTTCAGAAGTTCTTAGAGCTCTCGACGGATACCAGTGGGATCCAAATCCAAATCTCGCAAAAGAAAAACCAAAACACGACAGAGCTTCGCACATGGCTGATGCATTACGATATGCGTTGTATTCATTTGAAGTCTCGCACACAGGATTCTAATAATACATGGGAAAAATAGTGTTTGACATAAAACGTGAAGTTAGATATAATTTTGGTATTAGAAATGGACTTAAAACGAGATAAAGTAAAATATATACGAGACAAGGCAAAATCACTATACAAAAAAGGAAAATTCTGCGAAATATGCGGAAAGAATACAGAATTAGACTTCCATCACTTTTATAGTTTAAGTCCGCTGCTCTCAAAGTGGTTAAGAGAAAAGAAAAAGATAAGACCGGACCACTACACAGACGAATACACAATCATCTGGAGAGATGAATTTATAAAAGAGATGCACGCAGAACTTTATGATCACACAGTTACTCTCTGTCATGATCATCATCTGCAACTACATTCAATTTATGGTAGGAACCCAGAACTTTCAACAGCGCAAAAACAGATGCGCTGGGTAGAGATTCAAAGAGAAAAATATGGCGTGGTATGACAGAATCTTGGGCAGACAGCAGCCCCAAGAAGTCGAAGAGAAGCTGAATCCTATCCAACAATACTTGGGTTCTGATAAGCAGTCTTCCAGAGAATTTACAACACGTTACGAAAGGTATTATGAAACTCTTGAAATCGTAAATCGTGCTGTAAATATTGTAGTTGATGACACTGCCGAAATTCCATTAGAAGTAACTCAGGAAGGCTTTTCTGGAGTTGTAAAAGGAGTAAAAAGAGCAAAAGTATCTACTCTGTTAAACACAGAGCCAAATCTGTTTCAGGACATAAGCACTTTCAAGCGAAACCTTATTACAGACTATCTTCTTGATGGTAATATTTTTGTATACTTCGATGGCGCACATCTATATCACCTACCTGCCGATAACGTAACAATTCACGCAGACAGTAAAACTTATATTGAAAAATATACTTACAATGATGTGGACTATGGCCCGGACGAAGTAATACATATAAAAGAAAACTCTTTTCACGATATTTATCGAGGAGTTTCAAGATTAAAGCCAGCAGTTCGTACTATGGAACTGATGGCAAATATGCGATCTTTTCAAGACAACTTTTTTAAGAATGGAGCAGTTCCAGGCCTTGTACTCAAGTCGCCAAACACTCTCTCAGAAAAGATCAAAGAAAGAATGCTACAGTCTTGGTCTATTCGTTATAGACCGGACTCTGGAGGTCGAAGACCTCTTATTTTAGATGGTGGCATAGAAGTTGACAAGATTTCAAATGTAAACTTTCGAGAGCTTGACTTTACAAATGCAATCACTGAAAATGAGAAGATTATACTTAAAGCTATTGGAGTACCTCCCATCTTATTGGATTCAGGAAACAATGCTAATATTCGTCCCAATATGCGCTTATACTATTTGGAGACTGTTCTCCCAATAGTTCGTAAAATGAATTTTGCGTTTAGCAGATACTTTGGATTTGTTATTCGAGAAGATGTAACTGGAATTCCTGCACTTCAACCAGAACTAAGAGATCAGTCACAATACTATCAATCTCTTGTAAATGCAGGAATACTTAGCCCAAATGAAGCTAGATCACAGCTTGGCTATGATCCTATCGAAGGGCAGGACGAATTAAGAATACCAGCAAATATAGCGGGTAGTGCCGCAGACCCTTCGGAAGGGGGTCGTCCAGAAGAGTCACAGGAGGACTAATGGCAGCAACACGAGGGCAGAAGCGAAGATTAGCAAGAGACTTAGGAATGTTTCTTGCAGAAATAGGAAAAGTACCCACACAGAAAGAATATGGAGTACATCCTCAAAGACCAAGAATGATTACTCTAAAAGAGATTAATAGAATCGCAGGATCTTGGCACAGAGCTTTAATGCTCATAGAGAACGAACAACCAGAACTTTGGGAACTTGCAAATAAGAAGCCTGATTTAGAGGTAAATGAGTTTGTAATTGAAAAACCAAAACCGCCAAAAATAGATATACCTATGGCGAAGACTGTAACTACAGCAAAGAAAGGTAAGGTTGATGAATAAAATATTTAACTTAACTTCTACCTTTAAGTCTCATGAAGTTGAAGACGGCTCTGTTGTTATTCGTGGTATGGCAAGTACCGCAGATACTGATAGAGCAGGCGATGTAATCGCTGCAGAAGCCTGGAATAAAGGCGGTCTTGCTAACTTTGAAAAGAATCCTATTATTCTTTTCAATCATGACTACGATCGTCCTATTGGTCGTGCAACGGGACTTAAGGTAACAGACAACGGGCTAGAGCTAGAAGCTAAAATTAGCAAGTCGGCTCCCGCCAACGTGTGTGAATTAGTTAAAGAAGGTATCCTTGGAGCTTTTTCCGTCGGTTTTCGAGTCAAGGATGCTGATTATCTAAAGGAAAGCGACGGATTAATGATTAAGGATGCTGAATTGTTTGAGGTCTCGGTAGTTTCTGTGCCTTGTAATCAAGCAGCTACTTTTTCTTTGGCTAAGTCCTTTGACTCTCAAGAAGAGTACGAGGAGTTTAAGAAAACTTTCATAAATAGTGTCGATCTAGCCGGTCAGTCTCTGGCTAAGGAAGATGTTAATGCATCTAGTGTAGCTAGTGACACACCGGAAGAAGTGGATACTCAATCCACGCAAAAGGAGACAGATATGTCTGATGAGAAAATCGACTTGGAAGCTTTTGCGAAAAAAGTAGCAGAGGAAACTGCCGCTACTATCGCTATGAAGCAAGCCGAGCAAAAAGCTGCAGCGGAAGCTGAAGCACAGAAGGCAGCAGAAGAAGCAGCTCAAAAAGAAGCTGCTGAAGCTGAAACTAAGCAAGCGATTCGTGTCGGTGTTGAAACTGGTGCGGAGCGTCTTGTCGAAGACCTTCGTAAAGAAGTGGAAGCGAACAATGCAGATACTGCAGAAGTTCTCGACCGATACAAGAAAGAGCTTCAGGAGAAAGCTGATGAGCTTGAAGCGATGCGTCGTAGCAAGCGAGATTTTTCTGGTCGTAAGGCTGGTGATCTTAAGGCTCATGCTAAAGACCTTCTTAATGCTCACATTCTTGGTAAAATCACTCGTAAGGGTTGGGATACTTCTTACGGCCAAGAAATTCTTGAAAAAGCTGAAATCACTTATGATGCTACCACATCTGCTGGTATCGACATAAGCGTTTCTTCTGCTTTTGAAGAAGAAGTACGTCAAGAGCAGAAGATTGCTCCATTGTTCCGTGAAATTAACGTAACATCTGGTGCGACTGTACTGCCTTTGGCTCCTGAGACTGAGCCTGCTAACTGGAGCTCTGCTGGTGCAGAAACTGCAGCTAACAACTTGGAAGAAGCAGGTGCTTCAGACAACAACTACCACGTAGGTCGTGTTGTTCTTCAGGCGCATAGACTGATTTCAAGCACATTCATCTCGAATGATACTGACGAGCAAATCGTTGTATCAATTCTTCCGATGATTACTTCCGCACTTGCACGTGCACACGCTATTGCTATCGATAAGGCTATCCTTGTTGGTAACTCTGGCGGGTTCACTACTGGTCTTGTTGGTGCTTCTGGCACAGACGACACCAATGGTTATGCAACTGCATCCGCTCTGACTGCGCTTGACGCTTCAGGTAGTGGTGAAGTAACCCCTGCTAACCTTCTTGCAATGCGTAAGGAAATGGGTAAGTATGGCTTGAATCCTGCTGACGTAGCGTACATCGTACCTACAGATGCTTACTACGAGCTGATTGATGCTACAGGCTTTACCGACGTGAATGAAGTTGGTAACGATCTGGCAGCGAAGATCACTGGTGTAATGGGTTCAGTATTTGGTTCTCCAGTAGTTGCTACTGATCAGCTGGCCTATAACTTGGGCTCTGCTGGTTCACCAACTACTACTGCAGCTCTAGCTGTAAATATGAGAAACTATGTGATTCCACGTCTGCGCGGTGTAACAATCGAAACAGACTACATCACTAAGGAACAGCGTAACGTGATCGTTGCTGCTCAGTCTCTGGGCTTTAACGAACTGTTCGCGAACTCTGGTTCAAACGTTCCTTCAGTACGTTGGGCATACGCCTAATAGCTAACTAGCTATGGATCTTAGGGGGAGGCTTCTCCCCCTAAGTTTTTACTAATTTACTTATGGCTAATTTAATTACAGTTCAACAATATAAAACTGCAGAAGGAATTTCTGGCACAAAAGACGATCTTAGGATAGAAGAGCTTGTGCCTGCCGTGAGTCAATTAGTAAAAACTTATTGTGGAAATAGTATAATAGATTATTATACTACAGAAAAAACAGAATACATAAATGTAAACTGGGAAACTCATATTATACAGCTTACAGAAAGTCCTGTAACCAGTATTACATCTGTAGAAGAACGAGCTTCTTATAGTGAGAGCTACAGCACTTTGACAACAGGGAACTATGAGTATTACCTAGACAGTGATACAGATTCTCTTTACAGAACAAATGGCAGCGGATATTATAGAAACTGGCATCGTGGCCCAGGAGCTGTAAAAGTAGTTTATAATGCGGGATACTCGGCAACACCCGGAGATTTGAAACTCGCAGTTTATGACCTAGTTACATACTATTTGAAAGATGAACACAAACAAAGACAAACTCTTGCAGGTGCCTCTGTACAGAATCAAGGCAGCACAAGCATGAGAAATAATCCAGCATTTCCAGATCACATTAAGCGTGTGTTGGATTTATATAAAACCTATTAATGTCAAAACAGCTTACAAAAAAACTATTAAAAGAAGTTTTTAGAGTAGCTGATGGAAAAAGCACTAGAAAACAGCTTACAAGAAATAAACATATTGTTACAATTACATTGGATAATATTAAAGAAGCTTATAAAGATTCGTATAACAGAGTTTTAGAAAAGAGTCCGGATCTACCTAACCCAAAGGGGTGGAAGATTTTTGGTTTTGCAGCAAAAGCAGCAATAAAAGACTTAGAAAATCATTTAAGAAACCCTAAGACTAAATCTTATGTTGCGCCAGGAAGTATAGCAGGAAAAGTAGTAGTTTATACAAGTGATAAAAATTCTAACGTACCTTTAGAAATTATTAAAAAGACTGGAGTTCGTTATATAAATAGAAAATTAAAGCGATTTAATAAAACTCTAACAGATGCAAGGGATCTTGTTGAGCAAAATCCTGGAATGGAATTTAGTACAGCAGCACAAACTAGTCAAGTAGGACAGTTTAAAACAGGTATAGAAATACACCATAAAGGAACTACAATTGGAGCTGCGCAACTAACTAAAGCTTTTGCTTTTTTAGGAACTACAAAGTATTTTTCAGATTTTTCGTCCTCTGAAGAAATAACTTCTTTAAGAGATATGTTCGGAGATTTTGATTTAATGTTTCAAACAGACTCGAACTTGAAAGTATCAATCAAAGAAGATTATTTGATTTCAGTAGATATTGCTAGTTATCGAAAAAACTTTGGAGGAAGTGAGCCAAACGATTGGAAAAAAATTAAACCAAAGTTAGAAGAAGCTATATCTTCGTGGGCGTCTAAGCAAGACTGGTGGGAAAGAAAGGGTAGTAAATCTCTAAAAGAGGATTCATTAGAGTTAACAGCTCATACAGTAGTAAAGAATTTAACAAAAGCTAGAAATGTTACAGCTTCAAAAAAGACAAAAAACCCAAAGAGATCTCCTGCACCAGTTAAAACGGTAATTGCAGGAACTTCAAAGAAAAGAGTAAAAAAATCAAAAGCAAGTCCTGCAAGAGTTAGGAAAGCTAAGAGATCTCAATTTAATCTAGCAACTTTTTTAGGTATATTGAATCAGCAACTTCCTAATGTAGTTGCAAAAAATATGGGGGATCCTGCATTAAACTATCGAACAGGTAGATTTGCTTCAGGAGTAAGAGCAACAGACATTAGTAGAACTCCACAAGGATTTCCTAGTGTTGGATACACGTATCAGTTGTACCCGTATCAGACGTTTGAGCCTGGATATGCTCAAGGAGATCCAGATAGAGATCCCCGAAAACTAATTGATCGCTCTATAAGAGAGATTATGGCACAGTACGCAATAGGAAGATTTTATACAAGGAGACAATAATGGCTGTAAGAGACTATACTACACGAAGACAGTCTATTGTTGGTGCTCTTGTAACAAAACTAAAAGAAATAAATGGAACTGGAACATATTTAACTAATTTAAATGAAAATGTCCATCCTCGATTAAAGTTTTGGGATGAAGTAGAAGAATTTCCTGCTGTTCATATGAATGCAGGTTCTGAAAGTAGAGAGTATCAAGGCGGAGGATATAAAGATAGATTTTTATCCGTTACGATAAGATGCTACGTAAATGAAGAAGATGCAGTAGATGCTTTGGACAAGTTATTAGAAGATGTAGAAACCGCTTTAGAAAGTAATTCTACACTAACTTATTATGATAGAATAGGTACAAAGCAATCTACTCACCAGATCACAATTGTCAGCATAGACACTGACGAAGGTGTACTTGAACCCTACGGGGTCGGAGAGATCCTCATAGAGGTTCGATATTAGAAAATGCTGGCAGGAACAAACGTTCACGTCCAAGCCTTTTCAAGAAACTAGGAGATAATAATGGCTGAAAGATTATATTTTTCACGCGACACGAAAGTCTATATTGAATTCGATAGTGTCATTTGGGAAATGCCTGTACTCGATGGTTTTAGTTTCTCTCAAGCAACTAATGCCACCGAGATTACTCTTGCCGAAATGGAAAGCACAGCAGGTGTTAGCCGAAGAGGTCGTCGTGCGTTTAATGACTCTCTTGCACCAGCAGAGTGGAGTTTTTCAACTTATGTGCGTCCCTATATTTCAGCAGGTTCAGGAACAGGAGCAGCAGATGATCAAGCTCATCACCACGCAGTAGAGGAAGTATTGTGGGCACTTATGGCAGGTGCAGATGACTATAATAATGCTTCAAATACTTTTGACTTTGATAAAGGTGGTACTGCTGTAACTACTCACGATGGTACAGATTTAGATATTAATTTTGACTCTTCAAATGCAAGTACTTTGTCAACTTTTACTCTTTACTTTGTACTAGGTGATACAAATAGAAAAGTTTACAAGATGGCTTCTTGTGTTGTAAATGAAGCATCTATTGATTTTGATATTGATGGTCTTGCTACAATTAACTGGGCTGGTTTTAGCTCAGAAATTACAGACATGAGCGGATCTACTATTGAAGATACTGTACAGCCTACAGATGGTGATACTACAAATGATGGTACTGCTATCGCTGTAGGAGATGTATGGTTAGACTCAAATGATAGCTATCGTCTGTATAAACTTACAAATGTAGGGGCAGGCACAGAAGCTTCCACTTCAGCAGTATATGAAGATACAGGAGCAACCGACAATTTTATTCGAAATCGTCTTACTGTACTTTCAGTAGCTCCAACCAGCCAAGACCCAGATTCAGACGGTACTGATGAACTTGAAGCTTCTTACAATCTGACTCTGACTGGTGGAACAATTAATATTGCTAACAATATTACTTATATTACTCCAGAAGAGCTTGGTAAAGTAAATATTCCTTTTGGTCATGTAACTGGTACTCGTACTGTAAATGGTAATTTTACCTGCTACTTGAACCGTACAGACTGGGGAGATGGAAGCTCTGATGAGTCAGCAAACTTCTGGGAAGATATGAAGTCTATCGACAATGTTGTAACTAACTCTTTCGCACTTACCTTTAAGATAGGCGGAGCAAGTTCAACTCCTCGATTAGAAATGGCAATGGCTACAGCTCACTTGCAGATTCCAGAGCATAGCATTGAAGATGTAATCTCCCTAGATACTACTTTTGAAGCACTACCTTCAACAATTAGTGAAACTGACGAAGTTACAGTCAAGTATGTGGGAGCAACATAAAAAATAATTCTTGACATTTATGGTGTTTTGAATTATACTATAAAGAACGTGGGGAGGTCTCGGCCTCCCTACTTTTTTAACTGAAGAAGGATTTTTTGAATGACAGAGGCAGCAGTAAAAAAGGAACCAGTATCACTCGCGAGTCTTATGACTCCAAGCAAAACAGTAACAATAGATTTTCCTGGATATGATGGTCTAACTGTTGATTTGTGTTATCTTGGAAGAGATGAATTACTGAAACTTCGTAAGAAGTGTGTAACAACAAAATTTAATAAAAGAACTCGTCAACCTGAAGAGCAGCTAGACGAAGATAAGTTCTTAACAGAATATGTTAATGCAGTTATCAAAACGTGGTCGGGATTCAAATATTCATACTTAGAAGAGTTTCTTTTGGTGGATGTTTCTTCTCAAAATGCTAATGATGAACTGCCTTTTACTCAAGAAAATGCAGAGTTATTAATGAAAAACTCGAACACTTTCGATACTTGGGTAACAGAAACAGTAGGTGACTTAGAAAATTTTACTGGGAGCAAGTAGAGAGAGTTCAAGAGCTGCTTGCTCGCTATGTGAGAGAACAGAACTCAAACTTTAATATAGATAAGTATTTATCTGTATGTGAACAATTAGGTCAAGAGCCTGATCCCCAAAAGATGCCGCTTACCGAGTCAGATTTTCCTGATGAGGTACAAGTGGCATTTTTTATGTTTAACCTTCTTTCAGATGTTTGGGAAGGAATGTCAGGCTCTTACATGGGAAAGGATTGGTCAGGATGTGATCTATTATTTTCCACATATGAAATAGAAGATAAACGAAATACCTTGTATTTTATGAAAGCCTACGAAAGAATATTAATGAATTACAGATTTGAAGAGGCTGAACGAAAGCGAAAAGAAGACGAGCGTAAGTCAAAAAGCGGTGGAAAAAATTTCACCCATAATGTAAAAGGCTAATGGCTGATAATACGATAAATATAAAGGTAAGGATAGATGATAAAGGTAATCTATCTGTTCTTGGTAAGAAAGCAAAAGCAGCCGGAGAAGGTTTAGAGAGAACTGCTAAAGGTGCTCAGACTGCTGATCGTAATTTAAAAGGTGCTGCTCGTACCTCTTCAAATACTACTAAAAACTTTTCAAAAATGGCACAAGGAATCAATGGAGGACTTGTGCCCGCCTATGCAACTCTTGCAGCAAATATTTTTGCTGTATCTGCGGCATTTCAATTTCTAAAAGATGCAGGTAATCTTGTAGCTCTTCAACGAGGACAGGAAGCATATGCAGCTTCAACTGGTGTAGCACTTAGAAGCATTGCAAATGATATTATAGCAGCTACAGACGCTCAAATAGGCTTTCAAGAAGCGTCTCAGGCAGCCGCTATTGGTACAGCTTCAGGTCTTGGCACAGACCAACTAAATGCTTTAGCAGAAGGAGCAAAGAACGTATCAATTATACTCGGAAGAGATGTAACCGATTCTTTTAATCGTTTAATTCGTGGTGTAACAAAAGCAGAACCAGAACTTTTAGATGAACTAGGTATTATTCTGCGTCTTGACAGAGCGACTTCAAACTATGCTCAAACTATAAATAAATCAGCAAAAGAATTTACAGAGTTTGAAAGATCTCAAGCTGTAGCTGTAGAAGTAATTACTCAGCTCGAGGATAAATATAATCGTATTGCAGCTGCAACCGAATTAAGTGTAAATAAATTTAATCAACTAGGAAAAGCTTTTGATGATATAACAAATAAAATAAAAGAGTTTTCTGCAACTGCTTTAGCCCCTTTAGCAGAAGCTATTGTAGAAAGTCCTACTCTTGGAATTGCTTTAATGGGACTTTTTGCAAAAGGAGTAATTACTGCAGCTCTTCCTGCAATAGGTAGTTTTGCTTTCGCTTCGAATGAAGCATTGGAAAATGCAAGAGTTAAGGCGGCAGCTGCAACAAAAGCGATGCAAGAGCTTGGAAACACTACTGATAGAGCTGCGGGAGCTGCTGCAGCCGCGAGTAGAGCACAGGCCGCGGCAGCAAATGCGCCTCTACAAGGTAAGGCAATAGGTAAGTTAGCTCAAGGAAGAGGCGCGGAACTTAGCAGTAGACAAATAAGCGGCTTATTGACACAAGTAAAAAGAAGCGAGAAGTTAAAACGAGACGAGTTTAAAAAGACAAAACAAGTATTAGTTACAGAGCTTGAGATAATGCTCGCAGCTACACGTAGAACTAATAAGGATATGACAAGAGTATATCAAACTTCTGCGTCTCTTGCTCAACGAGCTTGGACAACAGCAGTAGCAGGCATACGAACCGCTATGGCAGCATTAGCAACAGCTGCTAATTTTGCAGCTACTGCTTTGAGTAGAATATTTGCTTTTGCTGGATATGCTTCTTTGGCAATTGCTTTGATTGAAATTGTAAGAGGCTATTTAGGATTCAAAAAAGCGGCGGAAGAAACCACAGATGAACTAGCATTACAACAAAAGCAACTAGAACTATCAACTAGAAAGATTGAGGAGTTAAATCAGCAATTTGCTGATTTTGTAGCTGTTCAAAGTATTTTAACAGAAGATGGCGCAGGAACGTTACAATTTTTTACAGCTTTAGGAAATCAAGTTACTGCTCTTAACTCTGGGCTTTTTAAAATAGCTGCAGGAAATGCTCTGGATCAATTTTCAGAAATTAGTAAAGAGGCAAGCACAGAATTAGCAAATAGGACAGCTAGGATAAGGAATCTCAGAGAAGAGATAGAAAGAACAAAAGACCTTGGCCTACCAAATTTGCCTAGACTTGAAGCATCTCTAGCAAGTGAGCTCTCTGCAACTGTAGGCCTAGGACAAAGCTTTTTAGATTTTTTATTAACTTCGTCCGATAGAGACTTAAAAGCTTTTGGAACTAGAATAGATGGATTACAACAATCATTTGAATTATTAAATGAAAGATTTGGAAGAGGCCCGGAACAACTAGCAAAATTTGGAGATGCGTTATCAACTCTTTCAGATCCAACAGCTACTATTGACGAGCAAATCGCTGCCGTAAATACTATACAAGAAAGTTATAGAGGCACACTAGATGTCGTAGGTAAACTTAATAATTTACAAAGAATATCCAATGAAAATCAACGACAATTTACATCAGTTCTTCAAACATTAGGAAAAGAAACTACAGAGGCAACCCTACTCAGAACTCAAAGACAAGAGCTAGAAGCTCTAAAATCTGAAGAGTTAGCTTTAAGCGATGCTAAAAAAGACAGAATAGCTCAGCTAGAGCAAGAAATAGGATTTGTACAAGCCGTCGTAGATTTAGAAGCAAACAGAGCTAGAGCTGAAGCCAGACTAGCTATTACAAGAGAAGTATCTTTAAGAAATAGAACTAATCTTGTTAGAGCTGAACAAGAAGATAGATTAAAAATTATAGAACTAAGAAATCAAGAAGAGTATTTAAGTGAAAAAATACGTCTTTTAGAATTTCAAAAAGCAAATAATGCAGAAACTTTTAGTAGAGCACAAGAAGATAATTTAGATTTATTAAGAAGACAGCTACTACTTTTACAAGAACAGCAAGAAACCATACGAAATAATCGTGACTTAATGCAGCAGTTTGCAAACGCTGCTAATCAATCTTTTGAAACCGGACTACAAAGAGGATTATCAGCAATTTTCAAAGCACAAGAAAGTAGTTTAAAAGATGCTGTATTAGGAATTGCTAAATCAATGATTGAAAGTGTGGCAGATGTCGCAGCAAGAAATTTAACTGAAATGATTACTAGAAATTTTACAGGTGTCACTGCTGCTCAGACTATAGCATCTGCTATGATTGCTGCAGGACGTCAAGTAGCAATTACTATTAGTTCTGCAATAGCATCAGCAGGACTTTCTTCTAGCGTCGCTCCAGTTGTTAGCTCTGCAGCTTCTTTTGTAAGAGGAGCAGTTCCAGGAGGAGGAGCTAGCGCTGCAGCTACAAAAACTATACTGGGCTTAAAAAATGCAGGTATAACTACTCCAGGCCAATATTTTACTGCTGCAATGAGTGGAAAATTAGGGTACTTCGCCAACGGAGGAATCATGAAAGGCGGATTCCAATCATATGCAAATGGAGGAATTGTAAGTCAGCCAACTATAGGCCTCGTGGGAGAAGGAAGATTTAATGAAGCTGTAGTTCCTCTTCCAAATGGAAAAGCCATACCTGTAGATATGAAAGGTGCTGGCGGAGTAACAGTAAATGTTTCTGTAAATAATAACGGTTCAGCTACTACAAGTGTTGAAGGAACTCAACAACAATCAGCAAATTTTGGAAAAGCAATCGCAATGGCAGTACAGAAAGAAATTCAAAATCAGAAGAGATCGGGCGGTATGCTTAATCCTTATGGAGTAGCGTAATGGCACTTGGATTTACTACAACTTCTACTTATGGGTCTAGACAAATTATTCCAGACAAGGGAATGAATCGTCAAAGTCAGTCAAAAACTTTTGTAGCTCAGTTCGGAGATGGGTACGAGCAAAGAATTGCAAATGGAATAAATAGTTTAATGGAAAGCTATGCTGTAACTTTTAATAATCGCACAAAAGAAGAAATAGATGATATTACAGGATATTTAGGTTCTTTGCAAGGAGTAACAGCGATTAGCTTTACCATTCCAGATAGTAATAATGGAGGAGAGACTACTATAAAAGTAGTTTGTGATTCTTTTTCTCATACTTATTCTTACGATGATTTTTACAGTGCCTCCGCAACATTTAGAAGAGTTTATGAAGCATGACAGAATTAATTGATAGTGTACAGATACTTGAGCCTGGAAGCGAATTAGTATATTTATTTGAATTGGAACTAGACTCTAGTACCACTTTATACTTTCATCCAGGTGTTGAAGCAGACTTAACCACTGTACAATTTAGAGATAAAAGCAGTCCTTACACAGTAAGAACTTATACAGCTCTGCCTATAGAAATGTCTTCTTTAGAAATAAATGCAGATGGAGCTATGAATCGACCGGAGCTTACCATTGCAAATGTTCTTAATACTTTTTCTGCAGCAATAGGAAATATAAGAAATGAGGATTTAATTGGTAAAGCTCTAATTCAAAGGTCTACACTTAAAAAGTATTTATACGGAGAAACTGGGGATGCTTCTCCTCCTGTAGAATTTCCATCTAAAAAATTCTATTTAGATAGAATACTCTCTGAAAACAGTGTTTCTGTTACTTTTGAATTGGCATCTCCTTTTGACTTATCAGGAATAAAAGTTCCTAATAGAACGGTTATAGGAAAATATTGTAGTTGGATCTATCAAGGGCATAGTTTAGGCTTATCTGGAGGATGTACTTGGAATAAGAATAGTACAATAAATTATGCAGATGGCTCTGGAAGTGTAAACTCTCATAAAGCATATTTTTCTGTAGATAATAAACCTATTGTTCCTACTGGAACTACAATGACTGGATGGGGAACTGCAGGAACTGATTATTTTGAGTATGGTACTTATAGTGCTGCTACTACATACAGTGCAGGACAATATGTTGAATATACTTCAGGAGGACAAACAACAGTATGGGTCTGTACTTTAGCCACTACTGGCAATGCTCCGGAATCTGGTTCTGCATATTGGAAACGAGGGGATATTTGTGGAAAAACTTTAGACTCTTGTAAATGTAGATTTCAATTTATTCCAGCATCTTTAGGGTCAGGAAATCAAGCTCCTTTAACTACAAAAAATACTTCTAAAGCCTTGCCTTTCGGAGCGTTCATAGGCAGTATGAAATTTAGATGATTCAAGAGATATTAGAGCATTTTAAGAAAGAATACCCAAAAGAAGGCTGCGGAGTATTAGTTGAAAAAAACTATAAAGTTAAATGGATTCCTTGTACAAATGTAGCAAATAAAGATGAAGATTTTGTAATAGACCCACAAGAGTACATAAATGTAATAAAAAAATATAAAATAGTAGGTATAGTACACAGTCATCCTGACCTGCCTTGTGAAGCAAGCGAAAATGATAAAAAGCATTGTGATTTTGTAGGAATACCTTACTACATTTTTAGTTATCCTAGCATGGATTTGGAAATAGTTGAACCTAGAAAAAGAGTTCTTAGTATAATTGGCAGAAAATATGAAAATTTCGCATAAAATATATTTACAAGGAGATATGGCTCTTCGCTTTGGAGAGTCTTTTACATTTTATGGCGACAGTGTACAAGATGCTGTTCGCTGTATTCATGCGAATCGTCCAGATTTTAAAGAATATCTTATTGAATGTCATGAAAAAGGCTATCACTTTTTAATTGATACACAAGACACTGATATAGATTCTGCCGAAGAATACTTTTTACCAGTATTAAAAGGCGATGTAATAATCTCAGCTATACCTGCAGGATCCGGTTCCGGAATGGGAAAAATTCTTGCAGCTGCAGCAATGTTTGCTCTTTTGTTTATACCTGGAGGCGCAGCTGTTGCTGGGTTACATGGAACAATGAGTTCTGCTTCTATTTTTGGAGCACTACAAGGAGCAGGAGGACTTTATGCTTTTGCTGCCACTACTGCGGTTGGTATTGCGTCTAATTTGGCTTTGCAAGGACTTGCTGAGCTCATGGCCCCTGATCCTTCTGTTGATCAGCAAGAAGAAGGGTATTTATTTAATGGTAGTGAAAGAAATATAGCAGAAGGTTTGCCAATACCTCTCCTATATGGAGAACTTAGAGTTCCAGGCTATCCCGTATCTTTCGAATTACTACAAAGTGATAAGGTTATAGAACAAGCCCAAACCTCTGTTTCTGAAGAAGGCCATATAAATACATTTAATACTATTAGCTCTTATAATAATAGTACAACTGGAAATGAAGATAGCGAAGGAGATCAAGACGCTGTTAACTTAGCAAACTATGAAAGTGCAAAAGCAGAAGATTCTGCAAAACTTTCAAGAGATCAAACTGCAATTTTTACTGATATTATATCCGAAGGACCTATTTATGGTTTAGTAGATGGAGGAAGCTCAGTCTTTTTAGACGGAGACTCCATGCAAACAAATGAGCAGTCTACAATTCGACTTTCAGAAACTGGAGTAAATTTTAGTTTTACTAATGGCTCTTCTTCGGTTACAATAAATAAAAATAATTATACTAAAGATATAGCCTTAGATAATAATGGAACAAAGTATTTAATTGTAAGAAGTTTTGATTCTGCTACTTCTGCTTCTGCTGTAGAATGGACAGGCATTGGATCTTCTAGAGGAGTAAAAATTACAACTTCTTCTGCATTTTGGGAAGATGCGTATATTTACGATAATACTAATTTTAAATCAGTTGCTACTGTAAGACTAGTAGATAGTAATAATCAAACTGTTTTTGAAGGCTATTTAGACAGTAAAGATTCTACTACAGTAGGGTACTGTAAATCACTTGTAGGGTCTGACATAAATCCTTTATATGCTGATGGAACTTATACAGTTGCTATTGATGGAAAATTAGAAATATCTTCTATTGCGTCTGATCAAAGTACGCTTACTTTGGCAAGTAATTTTGCAGGGCCAAATGGAAATTACCAGTGCGATTTAGGCTCTGGAACATACTCTTCTCATAGTCTCATTGATAATATAAACCTATATAGCAAAAAGCCAAATACAGTATTACAGTTTAGAACAGGAACTCTTGGACAAGATAGCTTTTTGGATGCTGCTGGTACAGGAATAAATAATACGGCTATACCTCAAGGAGCATCGTTTTCTGCTACTGCTATATCTAAATTTAGTGACGGTAGTGGTAGTCCCACTGCTGAATTTGAAGGTACTTCTGCAACAGGGTTTGGTCTGAGTTCTGCACAAGCAGAAGAGGTAGATGAAGCTCGTGTATTTTTCACGTATCCACAAATATGGAATAGAGAACTAGCAGCAGGATCTTCAAATATTGAAGCTACAGTTTTATACACTGTTCAGATAAATATAAAACGAGGTGGAGCGTATCAGGGGTATATTGACTTACCTGATATTCGTCACTTTAAAAAATCAAATGCTCCTTTAACTATACAAGAGACTTTTGATTTAAAGCAATATGCCCCTTTTGAAGATTTTAAAATAAAATTTGTTCGTTCCACAAATGAAGATGTAGCTTATAATTCTTGGTCTACTACTGGTTCTTTATCTCCAGGAGACGGATATAGCACTGCTTCTAGTGTTTCTGTAACTTCTTTAAGTTCAATTATTAAAGAAAATTTACGGTATCCTCTTACTGCTATGGCAAAAGTACAAGCTAAAGCATCTGATTTCAATAATAAGCTGCCTCAGAGAACTTACCATTGTAAAGGTATTAAAGTATTAGTGCCCAGTAACTATGTTACTCGAGATGAGAATGATGGTAAAGAAGCAAAGTATACCCGTAATGTAAGCACAGGAGCTATAACTTCTTCTTATCAAGATTGGGATGGTAACTTTCGAGCACAAAAAGTTTACACAAATAATCCTGCTTGGATATTTTATGATATTCTGACAAATAATCGTTATGGTCTAGGAAACTGGATAGGCTCAACTGAAATAGATAAGTTTGCTCTTTACAGAATTGCAAGATATTGTGATGAGATGGTAGACGATGGTAATGGAAGTACAGAGCCTAGATATACCACAAATACTTACTTGACTCAAGCAACCGATGCTTTCAAAGTAATAAAAGATTTAGCAACAGTATTCAATGGAATGTTGTACTGGCTAGACTCCGAAGTATATCCTGTTATAGATCAGCCAGCTAATTCAGTATATAATTTTTCTAAGGCGAATATAATTGATGGAGTTTTTGCATATCAATCTTCTGGTTCTAAAACAAAGTTTAATCAAGTTGTTGTAAAATGGAATAATCCAGATAATGACTATAAACTGTCTAATTTAGTGCTAGAAGATAGAGACAATATAGTAAAGACAGGAAAAATAATCAGTAAAGACGTAGTAGCTTTTGGTTGTACCTCCGAAGGGCAGGCTATACGTTATGGAAGATGGAAACTTTGGACTGCTATTAATCAAACCGAAGTAGTATCTTTTAAAACTTCTATAAATGCTGCATTTTTAATTCCTGGAGATATTATAAACGTTCAGGATGCTGATAGGTATCCAGGGCATGCATTGTATAGTGGACGAGTAAGTAATACAGGCACAAGAAATACTACAACTCTTCCTCTTGATAGAGAAATAGAATTAGTTTCTGGTTCTACCTATAAGTTAAGTGTTCTTATAGAAGAGCCTGCAACTTTTCTTGCACAAGAATCTGCCACTATTAATGGAGTCGCCTACGAAGATGGTGATTTAATATTAACGGATGCAGGCGGCAGCGCTATTACTACAGAAAGTACTGCGAGTAATTTAGTAGACGATAGTAGTAATCCAGTTCTTACGAATTGGAAGCCTTATACTCGTGTAGAAGAACAAACAGTTTCTACTTCTTCTGGCACAGGCATAACGTCTTTAACAGTTTCTAGTGCATTTTCTGCAGCTCCTAATGCAGAGACCATATGGGTATTAAAAGAAATTGTTTCTGAAGTAGCTACTTTAGACTCTAAAAAAGAGTATAAAATTCTTTCTATCTCTCAAGAAGACTCTTCTACATATGGAATTACAGCAGTAGAGCATTATAATGAAAAATTTACTTCAGTCGAGTCAGATACTTTTAGTTTACAGGTACAAGATCCTGTATTTCCTACTCCTAAGACTACTGATGTTGTTCCTGCACCTACTAATGTATATGCTTATGTATCGGATTTAGGGCCCGGACAGCTTATAGATGATGTGGAACTTTTTTGGGATGCTCCAGCTCAATCAGGAGACGCAACTTCTATATATCCATATGTAGATGGGTATGAAATAGAACACAATCTTCCACTTGAAAAAAGTCCGTTTGTTGTTGGAAAAGATATAAGATACTTAAAAGGAATGGATGTTCCTCCTGGAACATACACGATTGGTGTTCGTACTATTTCTCAAGGAAGACGCTCGGCAGTAACAAAAACTACTTTTACTGTTCAAGATCCTGCAAAACAAGTTGTACCACGAGGTTTTGGAATGGCTTTAGGTGCAACGGTTTCTTCTCCTGCTTTTATAACTTCTGCAGGAACTTTTACTTTTGAAGATAAGGCTTACTTTATTTCTCCTGCAGGAGATCCTCAACTCGTTAGAGAGTTTGATGGTAGTCCTGCGTCTGAGTATACTCAAGATTGTTCGAATATTGCTTCTGTAAATTTTTCGGGGCTGTCTACTGAATTTGATAAGCAGGTATCTTCTCATTATATAATGTTTGATGCAGATGCTGCTGATCCTCTTAAATTAATAAAATTTTATCAAGATGATGACTTAGGCTATGGCTATTTTTACGATGCAGGAACAGGTAATACAACTCATACAGGAAATTGGACTGCCCTTACGGGAACTATAAGTGTTGCAGCAAATTCTAATCGAGTAGTAGGATCTTCTACATCTTTCTCTAGTGAGCTATCAGTTGGAGATATTATTAAATTTAGCAGTACTCAAGCTGCAAAAGTAGCATATGTAGCCTCAGACACAGACGTAAGAATTGATAAAAGCTTTACTACTGCAATTTCTTCGGGGACGACCGCGTATGAAAACACTTTTAAGTTTGATAAGGATCAAGACGCAGTAATCGCACAAATACGAAATGATAGTGGAACATTCAGATACTTTCCTGTAAGTCTCAATATAAACCCTGACTTAGGAAAACTACCTCGAAGTGTAATTATTACTGCGGACCCAACGTTTTTTAATTTTGACAGCAGTGGCACCTTAACAACAAGCTACACAAATGTAGTTCTTACTGCTACAGCTTTTGGATATAAAAATCCTGTATTTAAATTTACCGGAGCGGGCTTTACAAACTCTGAAATATCACAATCTGCTGATACAGTTTTTTCAGCGGGAACAAATTTTGTAGCAACTAAAACTCTTGATAAAGTAAGCACTTATTCTGCCACAGATTTAGCATTTACTGTTACAGTTGCAGAAGAACTAGATGAAAGTAATACAGACAAACAAAGCAGTGCAAATATTACAATTCCTTTTGTACAAGACGGTGCAGGAGGAGCTGCAGGTAAGCTTGTTCGTCTCACCTCAGACGATTATTCTGTAGTATATGAAACAGCTACAGACGGAACTACATCAAATCCTTCTCCTAGTGGTACGCTTACTTTTACAGCGACTGCTTCAAATTTTACAGATCCTTATTTTAAGTTTACAGGAGATGGAATCACAGACGAAACTTCTTATACAGACGGCACTGGAGACACGGATACTTTTACTTATAGTATACCTTCAAGTACAACAGGATGGGCAGGAAACCCTCTAACAATTCGTGTAGGAGTTTCGGAAGCTGCGGATTCTACTACAGAAGTTGCATTTGATACTATATCAATATTCTATGTTGCTGAAGGCGCAGATGGTGATGATGGTATTGATGGCTATACAGTAATTGTTACAAACTCTGCTCATTCTTTTACGGCGAACAGCTCCGGAACTGTTACTAGCTACTCAGGGTCTGGAACAGATATAGAAGTTTATAGAGGAAGCACTCAATTAAATAGTGTAAGTGGTACTCCAACTACAGATCAATTTTCTGTTAGTGTAAGTGCAAGTGGAATTACTGCAGGTACTCCAAGTGTAGCTGGCACACAATATACGATTGGAGATCACAGTAATATGACTGGCACAAATGCCACTATTACTTATACTCTTAATCTAGAAGGAACTACAAGTGGAACAGTAAAACAAACTTTTAGTAAGTCTACTGCAGGAGCTGATGGAGCGCCTGGAGCAACTGGAGATGATGGATTAAGATTTGCAGAAGGTTACGTATATTATAATACTGCAACTACTTCGGCACCTTCAGGCCCTGGAAGCGGTACATTAACTTGGTCAACTGGAGCTATTTCAGGAATGAACTCTGGCTGGCAACAAAGTCCTCCAGAGATGGGAGCAGGCGCAAGTGGCCAATACTACTATGCGCGATGGACAGCGCAGCAAACATCTGATACCGATACTACAAACAGTGTTACTTTTGGGTCGGTAACTCTTGGACATAACTTTGAAGGACTTGTAACTTTTAGTTCGGGAGACTTTCAATTAGATGGTTCCACAATTACTACTATTGATGGTGGTAATATTACTACAGGGACTATTAGTCTCCAAGCTCTGAACTCTAGCACTTCATTCTCTGAAAGCAATCATACCTTTGCTCTAGCCACCACAGGTCTTAGTATCGGTGGTACTAGCTATGATACTACTGCTAAATTTGTTTCTAGTCATGCTGGAGACTGTACTGCTCTATTCTGTCAATATACCGGAAGTGACACAGATTCTTTTGGACTCGCTTCTGTAACAGATGCAGGACAAGCCGCGGGTTTTTCATATGGAAATAGTGGAACTTATGGGTTTGGAGGAACAAACTATTTAACAGTATGTAATGCTAGCTACTTATTTCAAGGTTTTGGAGGCTCTTCTACAGAGACCTTTTCAGTTGCAAATGATGGTACTATAAAAATAGGAAATTCTACTTTTGTAAATTCCTCTCGAAACATAACTTGCGGTACTATAAATTCGGGGGCTTTAACAGTTACCGGAGCAATTACAGCAACTGGTGATGTTACCGCCTTCTACAGTTCTGACCGAAGAATGAAGGACAACGTTACTCCGATCGAAAACTCACTTGAAAAAGTAACTCAACTAGGAGGATATGAGTTCGATTGGAATCACGTATCTCCCTATGAAGGAATGCACGACATCGGTGTAATCGCACAAGAAGTATTAAAAGTCGCACCAGAAGCTGTAGCAAAACGAGAAAATGATATGCTTGCAGTTCGGTATGAAAAACTGGTACCGCTTTTGATTGAAGCAATCAAAGACTTGAAAGAAGAAATAGAGGAACTAAAGCGTGGCTCTTCAAAGTAGTGGTGCGATAAGCATTCAAGATCTCAAAACTGAATTTGGAGATACAGGATCTTCTTCTCTGAGCGAGTTTTACAGAGGAGGAAGTCTTGTTCCAAATACAGGTACAAACGCTGCCGTTCCTACAAGCGGAGAAATAAGTCTTACTGATTTTTACGGAGCCGCAGCAACTGCTGAGTCTTGGCAGTGGGTACAAACTTATACTTCTATGAATGAAGGAGTTACACGTACTTTTCAATTTGAAGATGTAAATGACATTATTACAAGCGGAAGTTTTAGCTGGAGTATTAACGGAACTACAGCAGATTTTAATGCAGTAAGCGGCACGGGAACAATCTCTGCAACTAGTCAAGGTAGTTTTTCAGTTACAACAAAAAATGATGCCACTACAGAAGGAACAGAAAATTATACTCTTAGTGTAAGTTATGGCGGTAGTACAATTCTTACTCAAGCCTTTTCTGTATTGGATACTTCTCTTACTCCGGTTACAATTAATGTAGCAAGAAGCACAACATCTGTAAATGAAGGAAGTGCTTTTACGTTTTATGCGACTGCAACAGCAGCAATTTCAGGTACAGTAAATTTTAGTTTAGGAGGAACTGCAACTGGAGGAGGTACAGACTATACTACAAGTGGAGCGTCAGGATCCTTTACATTTAGCAATAGCACAACATCAAATACTGTAACAGTATCAACTATTGCAGATAATAGTACAGAAGGAAGCGAAACAGTTTCTTGCACAATTAGTAGTCCCAGTGTGAGCGGTTTCGATCCTACTATTGGCACTGGAGTACTCGCTGTTGTAATTAATGATACTTCTGTTACTCCTTCATATGCTTTGACTCGTAGTACCTCTTCTGTAAATGAGGGAGGATCTTTTACAATTACTTTCACTACGAATCAAAGTGGAAGTTTTGCGTATACAATTTCAGGAGTTAGTTCTGCTGATATTAATGGTGCAAGTTTAACAGGAAGTGTAACAAATAATGATGTTCTTACTTTCAATGTTACCGAAGATGCCACCACAGAAGGAACAGAAACATTTAACATAGCTTTAAATAATGGTCAAGCATCTACGTCTGTTACAATTAACGATACTTCTACAGCTCCTACATTCGATTTTAGTGCAGCTTCGTACAATGTAACAGAAGGACAATCTTCTACAATTACAGTAAATACTACAAATGTATCAAACGGAACTACATTATATTGGAGTCTTGCAAGCGATCCAGGAAATGACATAATTACTGATAGTGGATCTTTTACTATAAGTAGTAATACGGGCAGCTTCAGTGTATCTGCTCTTTTTGATTCAGCATATACGGAAAGTACAGAAACTTTAACTCTTCAGCTAAGAACTGGAAGCACTTCAGGAACTATACAAGATACTGCCAATCTAAATATTATAAACGTAGGAGGTCCAAGCGTTACTACAGGAACTACTACTTATAGAACTTATATTACAGGGAACACTTCAGGTGCAGAGCTACTAGCAGTAGCACAGACACACATTTTAGTTACAAGTTCAAGTTCTGGAATTACAGTAACTCTTGACGGAGTTGATGATGGAGATGGAAGCTTTGGTTCTTTACAGACAAACAGTGGAAATCCTGCAGCAGCTTATACAGTCTCGGCCCCCGGAAGCAACTTAAGCTCTTATAGAATAGCAGCTACAGGAGGAAGTGGCCCTACAAGTGGAGGAACATCTCCTGCAACAAGTTCTACTACGGGAACGTCCCCCGGCTATAGTGCTCTTGCAGATAATACGAGTTATAGTGTTGGAACTTCTCGAGGTTCTTATATGGAAGTTACTTCAGAAGTATATGCAGAAAGTGCTCCTTCATCGTCTGAAATAGATTGGACTATTAATGCCGCTTTCTATTTTACAGATAGCTTCGGAACAGAAAGCGGACCTTATAATTTTACAATAAGGGCTACTGCTATAATATCAAACTAATATGTTAAATTTAAATCATTTGGTGTCATTTAAAGCCCATAGAATCTCTGGTACTTCTTATAGAGTTTCTGCGTATAAAGAACACCCAGAATTTGTGGAGTATGAGTTTCAAACTTTTACAAGTTCAGAAGATGACTATAGGAACGATGAAGCGGTTATGTCTTACCTGGACGAATTGTATGAGCGATATGCTTACCCATATACCACCTAAAAAATATTTCTTGACTAAGTATGTGTCATTTGCTATAATTTTACCATGGAGACGTTTACATGAGTGCCGGTACTTATAATATAACAATCGATCAGGGAACAGACTTTGTTTTAGACTTAGCAGTAAAAGAGAATGATGCTGCTTTTGACTTAACAGGGTACTCAGCTCGTGCTCAACTTAGAAGAACAAAAGAAGATACTTCTGCTACAGCAACTTTTAGTTGCACGGTAGTAAGTGCTTCTGCAGGAACAATTAAAATGGAGTTAGATAACTCTACTACTTCAAGCATCAGTGAGGGGTCTTACTATTACGATTTAGAAATTTATACTGCAGCCGATGCTATCGTTCAAAGAATTATTCAAGGCTCTGCTTCCGTTACAAGAGAGATTACTCGGTAATGGCTTTTTCAGTAGTAATTACTGATAGAAATGAGACGTCTACTATTGCTTTAAATTTTGCTATAGTTGATAATTCTGGTGTTGTTAGCTCTACAAATATAATTGTAGATGCTTACAATACTATTTCTAGTGGAACACTACAATCCGCATTAGAACATTTAGCAGATCAAAGTTTTAAAACTACAGAAGCACCGTCTGGTAGTTCTCTCTCTGAGGGAGACACTTGGTACGATACAGACGACGAACAATTATACGTTTATAGAGAAACAAGCGCAGGAGTGTACGAATGGGTTCCTATAATATTTGGAGATTCCGACAGTGATACTTTTGACTCAGGCAATTTTTAATGGCAGTTACTTCAGTAGTAGTTAGTAATCCTACTCGTTCAGTTACAATTACGGATAGAACAAGAGATGTTACAGTATCAACTGTAGCACTTCCTTCTTCGTCATCTTCAGTTACTGCTTCTTCTGTGAGTGTTACTCCATATGGAACTATTTCTTCTACAACCTTAGAAGGAGCTTTGCAAGAATTAGCAGATCAAAATTTTAGATCTTCTAGTGAACCAACTGGAGACAATTTAGAAGAAGGAGATATTTGGTATAATACTTCTACAGAGCAGTTTTATGTTTATAGAGAAGTAAGTACGGGAGTATTTGATTGGGTCCCAATTTTATTGGGAGCCGCAGGAGGAGATTCGGATACTTTAGATGCCGGAGCTTTTTAGGGGATATTAAATGACAGCAACACTTAAGATTAAAAGAAGTACGAGTACTGCGGCTCCAACGTCTTTGGCAAATGGAGAATTAGCCTATTCTGCAAATAGTAATAAGCTATTTATAGGTCGTCCTGGTGGCACCACAGGGGATATTGATGCAATTGGAGGTAAGCTCTATGTCGATATGCTCGATCATACTGCAGGTACTCTTACAGCCAGCAGCGCTCTTGTAGTAGATGCGAGTAGTAAGATTGATAATTTTAATGTAGATAACTTGAATTTTAATGGAAATGCAATTATTTCTACAGATACAAATGGAGATCTTACACTAACACCAAATGGAACAGGCGATTTGGTTCTTGATGGAGTAAACTGGCCACAAGCAGATGGTTCTGCAGATGAGTACTTGAAGACTAATGGATCTGGACAGCTTTCTTGGGCTGCGATTCCTTCAGGCAGTTTTACTCTTTCTGATGATCAAGGTACTCCAAATACTGACACTTTTAGCACTGGAGAAACTTTAACCTTTGCTAGCGGTACTGATATTACCACTACGGTGTCTAATAACCAAGTTTCTATTGCTTACTCTGGTAATACTCCTGCAATTTATGATAATTCAGGTACCCCTGCTCTTTATACTGGAATTACAGCAGCAGAAGTTCGTACTCTTATAGGAGTCGATGCTTCAGGAACAGATAATTCTACAGATGTTACTCTTGCAGGCTCTTACGATTATCTAACTCTTAGTGGTCAGCAAATTACTTTAGGACAAGTTGATCTGACTACTGATGTAACTGGAGCACTTCCTAATGGAAATCTGGCTAATAGTTCTTTAACGGTTGGCTCAACTTCTATATCTTTGGGAGGCACTTCTACTACTCTTGCAGGACTTACAGAAGTAACAGTTGATAATATTCAAATAGGTGCGAGTGCAGTAAATGAAATTGATACTTCAAGTGGAAATCTTGTACTTGATTCCGCTGGAGGCACTGTTGAAGTTGATGATAATTTGACAGTAGCAGGAAACTTGACTGTAAATGGTACTACAACTACAGTTAACTCTACTACGGTTACTTTAGATGATCCTATTTTTACTCTTGGTGGAGACACTGCTCCTACTTCAGACGATAATAAAGATCGCGGTATTGAATTTCGATATCATACAGGTTCAGCAGCTAAAGTAGGTTTCTTTGGTTTTGATGATTCAACAGGTAAATTTACTTTTATTCCAGATGCTACTAACTCTTCAGAAGTATTTTCAGGTACTAAAGGAGACTTAGATATTAATGGATTGGGTCTTGCAGGCTCGATTACTTCTATTGACGGTTCTGCTCCTACAGATGGACAACTTTTAATTGGTCATACTGCAAATGGAGATATGGAACTTGCTACCCTAACAGCAGGTGAAGCAATGACAATCACAAATGCAGCAGGAGGAATAACTCTCGCTGTAGAGGATGCCACTTCTCTAAATAAAGGTGTAGCATCTTTCAATAGCACAGAATTCTCTGTAAGTAGTGGAGCAGTTAGCTTAGCTACTATAGATGGAGGCACCTACTAATATAAACATTTAACTCCTGCGTATATACGCAATTTTTAGGAGAGCCACATGGCACAAACAGTTAAATTAAAACGCTCTGCAACCCAGGGTGCTGCTCCCTCAACGTCTGATCTGGCGTTGGGGGAAGTTGCTATCAATACCTATGATGGCAAAATGTATATCAAAAAAGATGACGGTACTGCCTCTGTTGTAGAAATAGGCGGTGCTGCTTCTGGTGCATATACTAAATATTCTTATACTGCTACATCTTCTCAAACTACCTTTTCTGTATCGTATGCTGTAGGGTATGTAGATGTATGGTTAAATGGTGTAAAACTTGATACATCTGACTTCACTGCCACAAACGGATCTTCTATAGTATTGGCAAGCGGAGCAGCTTCAGGAGATCTTTTTGAAGCAATCTCTTGGAATGTAGCAAATTTACAGCAAAATGCTTACACTAAGTATTCTTATACAGCTACTGCATCTCAAACTACTTTTTCTGCTGATTATACTGCTGGATTTGTAAATGTGTATCTTAATGGCGTGCTTTTACTAGATTCTACAGAATATACAGCTACAAATGGAACTTCTGTAGTATTATCTTCAGGAGCAGCTTCAGGAGACTCTATAGTTATAGAAGCTTTTAGCACGTATTCTTCTTCTTCAGCAGTCCCTTCTCAAACTGGTAACTCAGGATACTTTTTAACAACAGATGGTACAAATACTAGTTGGGCAGAAGTAGCTACAGATCGATATAATAGTGATGCTGTAACTACAAATACTACGCTTGATGCAGATACTCATTATTTTACTGGATCAGGCACATCAATAAATGACGGTGTTTTGTTAACAATTCCTGCTAACTCACTGTTAGAGGTTAAATACTACAGCGCAGGAAAATCTTTATAGGTGAATAATTATGGGAATTAAACTAGTCTCAGCAAGTGGTAGTATTACTGTAAACCCAGAAGATGGATCTGGGGATACTACTGTAACTTTGCCACGATCAGGTATTGGTACTGTATCTTCATTAAGTGATCTAAGCGTAACATCCACTGCGACAGAACTCAATTTATTGGATGGAGTCACTGCTACTACAGCAGAACTCAATATACTAGATGGTGTTACTGCAACCGCTACAGAACTAAATTACAATGATATTACAACTTTAGGAACTACAGAAGCCTCCAAAGTCGTCACAGCAGACGCTAATGGTGTAGTAATCTTTGATAACGGTATATCTGAAGAGTACACAGCAGTCACTTCAAGCTCTAATGCTACTACTTGTAATCTTCAAGATGGTACGAACTTTTCTCACACACTAACTGAGAACACCACGTTTACTTTTTCAAACCCAGCGGCTAGTGGCAAGTCTTCTTCATTTACCTTGAAACTAGTACAAGATGCAAGTGCTTCAGGATTTACAGTGACTTGGCCTGCAGCAGTTGATTGGCCAGCGGCTACAGCACCCACACTTACGGCAACTGCGAGTGCGGTTGATTACTTTGTATTTATTACACATGACGGCGGTACTACTTGGTACGGCTTCACAGCAGGACAGGCTCTCGCATAATGAGTAAAAAGCTAATACAAGCAGCAGCAGGTAACGCAACTGGTGAAGCCGTCTATGTGGATGACCTCTTCACCACGACGTTATACAAAGGTAGCGGATCGTCTCAAAATATCGTCAACAATATTGATCTTGATGGCGAAGGAGGGATGGTTTGGATAAAAGACAGGGAAGTTGCTTATTGGCATCAAATTGCTGACACAGAACGTGGCGCTAATAAAATGCTGTCCGCAAACAGTAGCAACGCTGAATCATCTAGGACGCAGCATCTTACTTCTTTCAACAGCAATGGATTTACTGTCGGCAGTGACAACGATGTCAATTATAGCAATTCCGCACTCGCTGCTTGGACATTCCGTAAGCAACCCGGATTTTTTACAGTTGTTGAGCAAACTTTTTCTGGAACTACGGGTACTGTTTCTCATGACTTAGACTCGACTCCTGGCATGATAATCAGGAAGAGAGTGGATAATGCGCAAAATTGGTTTGTTTGGCACAGGAGCATTCCTTCTGGCAATTTAGTTTATCTTGATCTAAACATTGGCCAAGACAGTTCGCCCGCTATAAACAATGTGACAAGTACATCATTCGGTCACTCTGGCTCGGCCGGGACATATGTTTTTTATATATTTGCTCACGATGACCAAAGATTTGGCGAAAATGAAGACAAGCCAATAATACATTGTGGAACTTATAACGGTAATGGTGGTGGGAATACCAAAGAAGTATATATAGGTTGGGAGCCGCAATGGTTGCTCATTAAAAAAATTACTGCTAACAGCAATTCAAATTGGTACATCTGGGACTCAATGCGCGGCATTTACGATTTGAGCGGAAATGACAAGCACTTAATACCTAATTTGAATGACTACGAAAATCAAACTAATGCGCTCGAGTTAAAAACAAACGGTTTCAATGCTATTGATCTTGTAAATGATTCTGGTGATGCACACATCTATGTCGCTATACGCAAGCCAATGAAGCCACCCGAAACCGGCTCTGATGCCCTTCAGATTGTTTCGACTCCTTACACTTTTAGTTACCCAGTTATGACTGCAAGTAACAATAATTCCAACACCCGTGCAGATGTCGTTTTGAATACGCAGAGAGTTAATAGTTCCTCACTGTCTCAGCCGATATTTATGCAGTTCCTAACAAAGGTAACGGAATCCTATTCAACGTCAGGAAATATCACAACGTCATCCCGAGGAGTTTCTACTTCTAATCAAAACTCAGCTACAAGCAATGCGCCGTTGTTTTATAACCCTAAACAAAACCCAGGTTGGCTTGCGAGTACCTTGGTTGGTTCAACTTTGTATGGCTTCAAAAGAAGACCAGGATTTTTTGACACAAGTATAGAAAACATAAGTAGCTACACTGTGAATGGCGAGCATGACCTTGGTGTTGTGCCAGAAATGATGTTAGGAAAAAGATTGGACGCCAACGGTGACTTTTTTGTGTTTCATAAAGACCTGACAAAAAACACAGATGGGAAAGTTAATCAGAACCTAAAACTTAACAGTTCAGCCGGGCCTCAAACTGCTACTGGCAATGGATACTATCAGGATATAACCACAACAAGTTATTCAACGTATTGGTGGCCCTCAACAACGGGCAAAGCAATACACTATCTGTTTGCCACTTTACCTGGCGTAAGTAAGGTTGGGAGTTATACGGGTACAGGTTCTGACTTAAATGTGGATTGCGGGTTTACCACTGGCGCTAGGTTTATTCTGATAAGAAGATCAGACGCTTCTGGATATTGGTATTTGTACGATAGTGTCAGAGGCATAGTATCAGGCAATGATCCTTTCATTCTGCTAAGTCAAACCGGCGCAGAAACCACTACTACAGATTATGTTGATCCGCTTTCAAGTGGATTTACAGTGACAAGTTCAGCGTCAGGGTCAATAAATGTCAATGGCGGCGCATACATATTTTTAGCAATAGCATAATAGGAGAAAATTATGGAATTTCGAGTACGTTCAAGCGGAGAAGTCAAAAATCAAGGCGAAATCCGCAAACTCAATCCAAATGTTTCTTTGCCAAAGGTGTGGAATAGCAACGTCTATGAAACTCTAGGCATTGATCCAGTATTTGAAACACCCAAGCCAGATACTACTGGTGATTACAAGGTAGTTGTGCGTAATGGGGTAGAGCAGGACTCAAACAACAATTGGGTACAGGCTTGGGTAGAACGAGATATGTTTTCCGATACTACGGAAGACGGCGTTACTACTACGAAGGCAGAGCACGAGGCTGCATATCAAACACGTTTAGACGCAGATGCAGCAGACTCTGTTCGAGCGGAACGAGAAACAAAATTAAAGGAAAGTGATTGGATGGCTCTTTCTGATGTGACAATGACAGCAGAATGGAGCACTTATCGACAAGCACTGAGAGATGTACCAGAACAAGCAGGGTTTCCACACACTGTGACATGGCCGACTGAACCTGGAGCTTAGTCATGAGTAAAGCACGTGATTTAGCAGATGTTATATCAACAGACGGGGTACTCGCAGATGGGGTAATCTCAGCAAGCGAACTTTCTGGAGGAATTACTGAGATTTCTCAGGGGGACACTGTTCTCTCGATTGAAGACAGTGGCTCTGGTGGTAAGGTCGTTATAAAGGTAGATAACGGTGTAGTTGGAAACATAAACGGCAATGGTATCGTGATTCCCACTGGTACGACTGCCCAACGTAGCGCAAGTGCAAGTCTTGGTGAGTTGCGTTATAACACTACGCTTTCCAAATTCGAGGGTTATACAGTAAACGGTTGGACTGTTATCGATAATGCTCCTCAAATAACATCAGTATCTCCAACGTCGTTCGATGGCACATCTGGGTCAAGTTTCACGATAACCGGAGCATTCTTTGAGTCAGGAAGCACTGTAAAGTTAATTGGTCAAGATGGCACTACTTACACCACAGCAACAACGACCTTTAACTCAATCACCAGCATTACTTTTACAACCGCTACTGATCTGCCTGTTAGTAACGAGCCTTACAGTATAAGAGTTACTAATCCTGCTGGATTAATTGGCGAACTTTCTGATGCTATAGATGCTGGTGGTGTTCCCGCGTGGCAAACAGCCTCCGGAACAATAATCACAACATCAAGTTGGGATGGTTCTGGTTCTGCGACTGTCACAGCGACAGATCCTGATGACGGAGCAATAAGCAATTACTCTATTATCAGCGGTTCTCTTCCTTCGGGTTTTACGTTTAACACATCTACTGGAGCAATTTCTGGAACTGGTGACACGGCTGTAGCTACCACAACATATACGTTTACAGTCCAAGCAACTGATGCTGCAAATAACACCTCAACGCGCCAGTTTTCTATTGTCATAACAAATGCTGTTCCTTCGTGGAGTGGTCAAACAACGTCATTCAGTTTTGTTGAAGGAACAAGCTCTAGCATTAGCCTTTCAGCAACCGACCCAGAAAGTCAGTCGGTTTCTTATTCAGTTACATCGGGCAGTCTGCCTACTGGAATGACGCTGAGTGGTAGTACGATCAGTGGTTCGCCAAGTGTAGCTGGTTCAAATTCATTCTCAATAACTGCAACAGACGCGCAAGGTGGAACGGCAGCGCAGGCTTTTAGTGTGACTATCACGCAACCACCACAGTTATTCTCAACTGTCGGAAATGATACCTATGCGGCTGTATCTGGTACTACATACGAGTTCATAGTGATTGGAGGCGGCGGCTCTGGAGCACAAAGCGGTGCTTCCGGTGGAGGTGGAGGTGGTGCGTATTTTCGCGGCAAATACACTTTCAGCAGTAACGATACTATCAACGTGACGGTAGGACAGGGCGGAAGATATGAATGGAACAACACCAATTTAGCAGCTACTTCAAGCTCTAGCTCTATTAGCTCTACAGGATGGTCGGTGACTTGTGGTGCTGGAGCAACATCTTCAAGCACAACAGGTGGTGCTGGTGGGACTATCTCCACCTCTGGTTCGGGTATAACTACAGTGTCTAGCCAGGCTGGTGGTGCTGGAGGTAATGGTCGCGGTAGTTGGGGCTGTGGTGGTGGAGGTGCTGCTGGTGGTGGTGATGGTGGTGAAGTTAATTCTAATGGCGGAACGGGTGGTGCTGGTGGCACATACGGTAAAGATTATTTAGGTAACAGAAATGGCGGAGCACCAGGAGCGACAACAACTAGAAACGATTGGCAAGGAACTGGTGGAGGAGGCAAGGCGCATCTAGCACTAGCTGGTGGTGGTGGTGGTGGTAATGGTACGGTTGGGTCATCTAGAGGAGCTGGCGGTGGTGTTGGAGGTGGCTCGATTACTGTAGGATCTCAAAGCTTTTCCGGTGGCGCAGGTGGGACAAATGGATATAATGATGGGTCCTACGGTGATGGTTCGGGGGGAGATGGTGGACTATATGGTGCTGGAGGTGGCGGTGGCAGGAGTTCATTTGGGCCGAGCGGTGACGGTAAAAAAGGTTGCGTATTGATATGGCCCAGCTCTTAAACGTATCTGGCATACCTGTTTACAAGTCCAATATGCCAGAGTACCCAAAGAATGAAATTCTTGAGTCTATTGAAAAATTACCAAGATGGAGTTTGCAAGATGATGATCAAAAGATAACGCGACTGAATTATGGCGTTATTCAAAACAACACTGAATATTGGGATAAAGCATTTCCCTATGTGCAAAAGTTTCTAAACGAATTATGCAGAAACGAACTCAAACAGTTTAATTTTTGGAATATTACTAGCCAATGGTTTCAATGGTATGAAGAAGGAGATTTTCACGATTGGCACATTCACGGCGATTCCATGTTTTCTGGTGTGATGTATGTGAAGCTTCCTACAGCAAAAAACAATTTGACTTTTAGATGGAATAAAACTAGCAAAATCTCTGTAGAAGAGGGAGATATAATCTTATTTCCGTCTTTTTTAGAGCATTGCGTTACAAAACACAAGCATAAAGCTAATAGGTTAGTTTTGGCATTTAATGTAAATTTTGACTACAAAGCTGTATGAATGATTTGGCCAACTGAGCCAGGAGAATAAGATGGGAAAACCAAGAGACATAGCAGACAGCGCAGCGGTTATAAACGCTCTAGATGGCGTTACTGCAACTGGAACAGAACTTAATATTTTAGATGGAGTTACTGCAACTACAGCAGAACTCAACATCCTTGATGGCGTTACTGCAACTGGAACAGAACTTAATATTTTAGATGGAGTTACAGCAACTACAGCAGAGCTTAACTATGTTGATGGCGTTACTTCGAATATCCAAACACAGCTAGACAACATCTCAGTAACTTCTGGCTCTCTGACCAAGACATTCACAAGCGGTGAAGTAGCCACAATTACCTTGTCAGGTAACGTTGTGTCTCCTGTTGTGGGCGTGACTAAAGAAGTAGCGCAGACGGGAACAACAAATAATAGCTGGGACGTTAATTCTACTACAGAGAATTACACACGTTTGGACTCTGCTCCTGCGACTACTTTGGATTTTAGTTTTTCTGATAATGTAGATTCTACTTTTACAAGTGCAAATAGCGTGACTGTTTCTAGCCAAGACTCTAATGCAAAAGGAGCAGTATTAAGCAGTGACGGAACTAAAATGTTTGTTTGCGGAGATTCTAATGATGTCATTTTAGAATATGCGTTAAGCACTGCATATGATTTAAGCACAGCAACGTATACTCAACAGTTTGATGTAAGTTCTCAAACTGCTGACCCAAAAAGCATATTTTTTAAGCCTGATGGTACAGAATTTTATCTTGGTGGTGACGACAAGGTAGTCCAATATTCTTTAAGCACTGCTTGGGATATTAGTACGGCATCACATACAGCAACAAAAACAATTTCAGGATACGGTAATACTCATTTTATTGCTTTTAACACTGACGGAACTTCTTTATTTTTTGTAGGATTAACTTCCACAACGTATATATGGAAATTTAATTTAAGTACAGCGTGGAGTATTTCTACAGCATCTTATAATTCAGGTATAAACATTTCGTCAACTGTTGCAAACGCTACTGCTAGAGGTTTGGCAATAAATTCTGATGGAACAAAATTTTATGTTGCAACAACCTCCAACAATATAAAACAGTTTAGCACTTCAACAGCATACAACGTATCAGGTTTAAGTTTTGATAATAAGACATCACAAACACTTAATTCAGGAGTATTTGGGATATTTTTTCCAAGTGACTTTTCGCGTTTGTATGTTACGACAAGTACTGTCGTATACGAATACACTAATGCAATAACAGGTTTAACCTTAGGCACAGGCTCATTCGCATCTGCTGACGTAGGTAAGACCATTGAAGCTAACAGTGGTGTGTTTGTTCTAACTTCTACTGCTGGCGCAATATCTGAAACCACAGCACCCACTTCATACGCTCAAGTAGCTTCAGGCTCTTGGGAGATGTATGGCGTTGTGTATAACACGACTGATGGTGATTTGCAGTTGAGTGGTGGACTATTAAATGAAAGAGATATATCTACTGCATCATACAACCGAGCGTATGATGTTTCAGCAAGAGGATCTACCTTGGTTGGAGTTACATTTAAACCAGATGGCACTAAGATGTATGTGACATTTGATAGTAATAATGATGTGGTTCAGTTTGATTTATCAACTGCGTGGGATATTTCTACTGCAAGTTATACTACTTATGCTGGGCTTGGAGGACAAGATTCAATTCCAGCAGGAATTATTTTTAATAATGATGGCACAAAATTTTATATGCTCGGTTATTCTAGTAATACTGTGTATGAATATTCTTTAACTACTGCGTATGCCATAAATACTATTAGCTTAGAGAGAACTTTTAGCGTTTCTACTTATACAACACAGCCATACGACATTAAATTTAATTCAGACGGCACTAAGATGTTTGTAACAGATAACAGTAGTATAAGAATTTTAGAATATGCTTTATCTACAGCATTTAGAGTAGATACTGCAACTTATACTAGAGTTTTTTCTTTGTCCTCACAAATGACTAATGCGTATGGTTTAGCGTTCAACTCAGACGGAACAACGGTGTATGTTTCAGAGCCGGGCGATATATTTCAATATACATTAACCACTGGTTTTGATCTTTCCACGGCATCATATTCTAACAAAACAAAAAATATTTCTTCTAATGTATCTACTCCTACAGCTTTATTTCTAAAACCAGATGGGCAAAATATATTTATAGCAGATTACAGCGGTACTGATGTCAATGATTACAGTATTGGCACAGAGGCTGTATTAACAGGCTACCACGCAGTCCACACCACAAACTCCACGGACTCTACCTACTGGACTGACATTAACTCTATGACCGCAGATGAAGCTGCTGGTGATGGAAGTGTTTACTACGCAGTCTCAACAGACGATAGAGCTACTTGGAAGATTGCCGATAACACTGATGGCATACGGTCTATTGTCCGTAACAACTCAGGCACTTGGCAGTACAACTCCAATGGTACTTATGCGTCTACTACTTGGGCTAACGCGACTACCAACACAGAGTTGAATGCTTTGCAGGAGGCTATGGAAGGTGCAACTTTGGTAAATGGCTATCAAATAAGTGCGGCAAGTTACGATTCAACAACTTTTTCTTGGAATACTGGACCTGCGTCTGCAAGAGGTGCGGATTTTAATTCAGACGGTACTAAATTATTTTTAGTAGCTCCAAACACAGACCTTGTTTATGAATACGATTTAAGCAGCGCCTATGATGTGTCAACAATGTCTGATTCTGGCACATCGTTTTCTGTGAGTAGTCAATCATTAAATGCATACAGTGTAAAATTTAAATCTGATGGTTCAAAAATGTATGTTGGCGATGCTGATAACAAAAAAGTACTTCAATACTCACTGTCAACGGCATTTGATTTAAGTACGGCAAGCTATGATTCCGTAAGTTTTAATACTGGAACTCAAGTAACTGCTAGTTTTGGTTTTACTGGACTATTGTTTAGTCCTGATGGAACAAAAATGTATGCAGCGAACAATGCTGGTGGTTCTACATCGGCTGTTTACCAATATACATTATCAACTGCGTGGGATGTATCAACAGTATCATATGCATCTAAAAGTCTTACCGTAGGCGGGCTAGTCCCTAATCCGTATGATATGAAGTTTAATAGTGATGGAACTAAATTTTTCATTACAGGAAACTCTAATGATAAGGTTCAACAATATTCATTAAGCACAGCATATGACATATCAACTGGAACATCTGATTCTGTAGAGTTTTCTTTTGCATCTCAAGCAACAAACCCGTATGGACTTCTCTTTAACAATAATGGAACAAAGATGTATACCCTTGATACTGACTCAATATATCAATACAGCACAAGCACTACATCTTATCCAAACCTAATGAACAAGACTCAGCTAGACGCTGTATCTGACGCTAACCACTTTACACTGGGTAATGACCTAGACCTTGCCATAGTATTTAACCTAACCAGTGGGTCTACGGTTCCATCTAGTGACGGTGTGTCTATTAACTACGATGCCAATGTACTTAATAAAGGCGCGATACTGGGTACTGATTACGACTATGACGCTCCTGCCCAGAATAAGGTCAGGATTACAGCATTAACGGGAAATAACTTAAAAATAAGAGTAGTTTAATAAAAAGCCCGCACTAAGCGGGCTTTTCTTTATTTGAATATATCTTGCCAGTTTCCTGTTGTACTTGCACGAGAATATTCTGTAGCTCGATTTTCAAAGAAGTTTGTATGCTCGACTCCGTTAAGCATATAGTCTAGCCACCCAAGTGGATTCTTCTCACTATTGAAAATCTTTTTCATTCCAAGACCTAAAAGTCTACGATCTGCAATGTATCGAATATATTCTTTTACTTCTTCCGCTGTAAGATCTGGTACATCAGCACCGTCAAAACAAAGATCAATAAAAGCATCTTCTAAATCCACAGTTCTTTCTGCAGCGCAGTAGATTTGATATTTAAGATCATCATTCCATACCTCTGGATTTTCTTTTACAAAAGTACGAAACAGTTGACTCATGCCTTCAACGTGCAGACTTTCATCTCGCACAGACCAGGTTACAATCTGTCCCATACCTTTCATAAGATTGTGACGAGGAAAATTCAGTAGAATCGCAAAACTACTAAAGAGTTGCACTCCTTCTGTAAATCCACTGTATATTGCCATTGTTTTTGCAATATTCATAGGATTATCCATTCCAAAGTCGCTTAGATACTCATGCTTATCCATCATTGCTTTATGTTCTGTGAATTTTTGATATTCATCATCGTCAAATCCAAGAGTTTCTAGCAATAAAGAGTAGGCTTCTTGATGTACCGCTTCCATACTTGCAAAAGCAGCAAGCATCATTCGTACTTCTGGCTGTTTAAAAGTAGGCAGATAGTGTTTTGCATACCCACAGCACACATCTACGTCTGCTTGCGTGAAAAATCGAAAAATAGAATTGATAAGATTTCTATTTTCTGGAGTCAGTTTTTCACGATAATCTCTTAAGTCATCCGCAAGATTTACTTCACTCGGCAGCCAATGCATATGCTGTTGAGTTTTGTAATGCTCAAATGCCCACGGATAATTAAAAGGTTTGTAATATTGTCTTTCTTCAAGTAGATTCATTAAATTCCCCACTGCTCTGCCATTGCAGCCGCTATACCAAAATAGGTAATACTTCTCTCATGTCCACTGCCGCCACCAAGTTTTGACTGCCCACTATCAGACTGATTATCCCATCGCATCTTCCCATTTACTTCTCGACCTGGAATGTACTCAGTCTTAGTGAGTGGAGACAGTCCTCGAAGCCAGAGCCCTGTTTTCTTGCTTGCATTTTCACCAAAGTCATATGGTTGCACATACTGAGGTCTTGGCATAAAGTCAAGTCGAGTATTTATACATCCAACTGGATTTTCTATACACATTTTTTCTACAGGAGCGTTCCATATATCGGTTATGAACTGTAATGCAGCTTCTGTTTTCTTTTCTCTTTCAGGCTGTTTTTTGTTCCAATGCAATCCGCTTGCAGCTATGTAAGTGCAAGGAGGATGTGCAATCACTAAATCCCAAGTTTCATTGTAAAGAGGCTCTAAACAGTCTCCTTCTATGTGGGGCCCGGGTGCCTCCGTAGGAAGTAGGTCGCAAGAGATTGCATCATGCCCAAGAGCAATGAAACAATCTCTTACTGTTCCACTAAATTCACAAGCTACGAGTACTCTCATCCTTCACACGCCAGACAAGCATTGTCATCTATAGAGTCAAAAATCATTTGTCGAAGAGCTTCATCTGATACTTTATCTGCTCTCTTGATAGCTTCACTTCGTAAATAGTACAAAGTCTTTACTTTTCGTTTCCAAGCCATCATGTGTAGAGCGTGAAGCTCTTGCTTTGACACATCAGCAGGAAAGAATAGATTGAGAGACTGACTTTGACAAATATATTCTTGTCGATCTGCTGCAAACTCCACTACCCACCGTTGATCTATCTCTACAGCGGTTTTGAAAACGTCTTTTGTATAATCATCGAGGAATTCGAGATGTTGCACAGAACCGTTATTTGTAATAATACTTTTCCATACTTCGTCCGTATTCATTCCAATGTCATCAAGAGTATTTTCTAGATATTCGTTTTTGAGAAGCGAGCTGCCTGTCTTAGTTTTTTGTACAAATGCATTAGCGCGGTAAGGTTCAATGCTTGGGCTAGTGTTGCCACAAATAATACTGCTGCTAGCATTAGGAGCAATAGCCAATAAATGGCTGTTGCGCACACCATTGCCAGAACTGTCAGGACATTCTCCACGACTAATAGCAAGATCTTTTGTAGCTCTAACTGCTTCATCTTTTATTCTCCGAAACATTTGCATATTTCTGCTTTTTGCAATGGCACTCTCAAAAGGAATGTTATGTCGCTGCAAATAAGCATGAAATCCCATTGCTCCAAGACCGATACTTCGCTCTCTCCAAGCACTGAATCGAGCACGGTGAAGGCTATCAGGAGCATTTTCTATAAAATAAGTGAGTACGTTGTCAAGCATACGAATAAGATCAGGAATAAACATTTCATTGTCTTTCCACTGATCGTATTCTTCAAGATTTACACTTGACAGACAACATACTGCTGTTCTATCTTTGTCCGTTGGTAAGGTTATTTCCGAACATAAGTTTGAGTGATGTACTTTTAGCCCTAATTCCTTCTGAAAAGAGGGAAGAGCATTTTGTACAGTATCTTCAAACATAATGTACGGCTCGCCTGTTTCCACACGATTTTGAATCAATTTTACCCACAATGTTTTTGCAGATACGGTTTTTACAACCTGGTTTGTGTGAGGATCGATCAAGTTCCAACTATCATCAAATCCTTCCTGCATTGTAGCACCTTCAATCAATTGCATAAATCTGTCAGGAACTACAACTGCATGGTGTAAGTTGATAGACTTACGATTAATGTCTCCACCTGTTGGTTTGCGAACATCGAGAAATTCTTCTATTTCTGGATGAGACATATCTAGGTATGCAGCATAGCTTCCTCGACGTGTTACGCCTTGAGAGAAAGCAAGCATTTCTGCATCCACAACTTTTAGAAACGGAATCACTCCCGTACTTTCGGAGCCATTGCTCGTTTTCGAGCCTACGCTCCTGACCCCGTTCCAGCACCCGCCGATGCCACCACCAACAGAGGAGAGAAAAGCATTTTCTGTATAGTGTCCAGTAATTCCTTCTCTACTATCATCTACATAGTTTAGAAAGCAGCTAATTGGAAGCCCTCGAGTAGTTCCTCCATTGCTCAGAACCGGAGTAGAGAACATAAACCACAACTTACTGGCATAGTCGTACAAACGCTGTGCGTGTTCTTCATCGTCTGCAAATGCAGTAGCTGCCCGTGCAAATGCATCTTGAGGAGAATTTTCTGCTTCTACCATATATCTGTCATTTAGAGTTTTTATACTAAACTCCGACAAATAACTATCTCTGTTATAATCTAACTCAAGCACTTAACATTCTCCCTTCTATTTCTGATATATTATCAGCTCCTATAGCATTATCACAAAAAGCTATTAAATCCATTAACTGATAGTTTATCAGTATTTGATCCCCACTATTATTTAAATTTTGTATGAATTTATACTTACTGTTGATAGGCAAAGCGTCATAAATATCCATTGCACTGCCATAGTCTTTAATAAGGCTACTTGCTCTTGCAGGGCCAATGCCAGGAATACCTGCAACATTATCACCTTTATCGCCAGTAAGGCACTTGAGCGAGATATAATCTTCTGGCTCTACATCGTAGTGTTCATTCCAGTTGTCTGATCGAACTTCTTTACGAGTAACATAAGAAAATCTACTTACGTCATCTTGAACTAACAAGTCCCAGTCTCTGTCACTAGAAATCAGCCAGATTTTTTCTAATCCATACTTCGATTTATTCTTTACTAGATGTGCAGCAATGTCGTCTGCCTCTACACCTTTGAATCGAAGAACGGTATAGCTTTCTGCAAGTTCATCAAGAGTTCTTTCAAATTCAAGAAAAAATTGCTCAAAGGCTTCTTTCTCTTCTTCTGTTTGATCTGCAAATTTATCTTTACGATTCTGTTTGTAGTCCTCACAGATTTCTTTTCTGTAGGTAGAATTGCCCCAGTCTGCAGCAATAATTACATTACCACAGTCATAAGACCTGGCAAGAGACTGGACTGTTCTAATATAATCTGAACAAAAGTCTGTTCGTCCTTGATGTTTCCATCTGAACGCTAAATTAAGTGCATCTACAATAAGAGTTGCACTTTGGTCACTATCGATAAGTTTTTCTGAAAAGTCAAATGCCATAATTTATAAACTCAATTTCTTCTTTTTCTAGCCATTCATCAGCTAATATTATATAACATTTTAGCCAAGAAATAAAGAAATATTTGGAGCAATGCTTGGGTTTAAGTTCAGTTACAACAAACACCCTAGATCTATTATACTTAAAGAACAGTAGAGGTTCTTGGTTACCATTCTTTGCCTGTAATACTACTTTATTCCACCATCTAATTAAATTATTAGTTTTTTCTTGCGTAAACATCTTATCAGAGAGAGGAGAATCTGCATAGTTTTTTACTTCTATGCAGAATCTATTTCTTTCATTCGGAACATACAAGTCTCCTTTCAAATACTCTAAAGCACCTGAAGCAGGGACTCTTTCAAACTTTAGTTCTGTCTGTTCTCGAAGTAGGTCTCTGACTAAATACTCTCCTCTAGCTCCTTTAGCTCGTGAGTCAACCATTAAACTACCTTTCTAATTCACTAATGTTTCCATTCTTTACTATTTCTATCTTTTCCAATAAAGGATGTGTCCATCCGTGGCTTACAATGTAGGTATTTAACTCTTCTTCTTGTAAAAGAACTTCAACTAGCTTTTCTCTGCCAGCTTCATCTAATACATTTATTACCTCATCTAAAAATAGTATGTTTAACCGAGACTTAGAGATACTGCTCATGAGCTTGCGAATTGCTATAAGAGTAGCAGTATTTACTCTTGCAAGCTCTCCTGAGCTAAGAGCAAGAATATCTACTGTATGTCCTCCATCTGTAATGACAACATTTAGTTTATCATTTGATACTACAAATTCTAAAGTAAATCTACCATCAGAAAGCTCTGCCAAATAAGTATTTACTAGCTCTTCTAACTCTTTTACAAGATTCTCAATCTTGTAAGCTAAAAGACCGTTTGTACTAAACGCTTTTTTCAGTATTTCTAAGTGTGTATTGA
>Ga0255772_10000307_pt1 | contig 48929 bp, 25 predicted proteins | sample 071ome_34_FD_179970 | JGI IMG/M metagenome (GOLD analysis project Ga0255772, IMG submission 179970) | Coastal salt marsh microbial communities from the Groves Creek Marsh, Skidaway Island, Georgia - 071411BT metaG (version 2) | ecosystem: Environmental > Aquatic > Marine > Intertidal zone >...
GGCGATTAGTTACACTTAGCGCCTGACAGTAAGGTATACCCAGGGGGCAGTGATTTGCCCCCCTTTATTGTTACTTAAGGTCGCCAAGCGGTTTCCAAAAACGCATGACTCCCCTAACCTACAAAAGTATCCAGACGACCGATAAATATTTTTGAAAATGGTTTTTTGAAAACCTCAAAACGAAAAAAATTTCCCGCCAAAAAAATCATGCAAAAACCTTTTGATAACTTTGAAGCAATTCTGAATGACTTTGACGGATTTTGCGATGAGTTCGAAACACGCGCCGCTGAGGCATTTATGAGAGGAGACAGTAATAATGGAAACATCGTCAGAGCAGCTACAGACAAACTTGGAGGAGAAACTCCTAGTGTTGTTACAGAGATTAGAGAACCTGGAGATGAGGGTTTCGGCGCTGGAGAGACCCACGTTAGCGTATCGCAGACCGAGTGCGAATGAATACGAAACACTCTCAGACACTCTAGACTATCTTCATAATAACGTTGAGGGGATTAAGAAAGACCTTCTAAGAGTTGCAAAAGCAGTCTAATGGCAATACCCTTCATAAACATCTTAGCACCCTCCCTGGGCGGTATAGGACCGATTGAAGCAGCAGACTTCAATAGGTTAACGAGGTTAAATGGGAATGGTATCCCATTTTATGCTGGGAGGTTTTATCCCAAAGATTCGACGGGTATTTGGATTGAACGCGACGGACTTAAGAATCAGATTGGATTTATTGCAGAGACACCTCCGTGGTATTGTTGGGAGAACATTGACCCTACCCAGATTTGGATGATTGCTGGTATACCCCAGGAGAAGATTATCACAACCACTACCAGTATTGTCCGAATTGACTGGTGGCCTAGGGAGGAGGAAGATGGACTCCCAGAGAGCAGTGCGCCGAACGGTTGGGATTATGCCCCGAATGACTGGGAGGAATCTCGTGCTCGGGCAGGCTGGGGATGGGGTCCTGCTGGAGGCATCTCTACAGTGCTTAACACAGACTCTTTAGACCCTTTGGTAGAGATTCAGAATGATTTGATACCTCCGTTGCTTTTACAGGGTTCTGTGGGCATCAGTGGCATTCAGGGGCGATGCTCCGAGTATGCATTCTTCGACCAAGAGTTGAAGTATATGAATGGTACGGGGTTGAATCAGAATGCTTTTGATAATGCGTTTTACGCCGAGAACTATCCAGATGGTTATAGAGACTTATGGAGGTTACGTTCTGATGGTGCATGGAAGAAAAGCAACGCCGATGTGCCAAATGAAGGAATCTTAGAGTTCCCTACACAGAGTAATGGATATATGCCCCCTGGATGGGTACGAGACAGCGCCGATGAACTTCCATACCTTACAAGCGCGATCACCGACCCGCTGCTGGCAAATAGGTATGGCACAGAGTATTGGAATGAGTATACTCGGTACAATAGTAATGGACCTAGTGCTAGAATGGGTCAATTGTTAGAAATTAGTCCTACATTATTTGATACAGTAGTCTATACGATCAAAGTATCGTGTGTTACTGTAACAATTCAGGATCCACCAGATGATGTTGTACTAGAAGCACAACTTGCAGGAGGAGATGTATCATTGGGTGATTATCGTTTAGGTCTGTCTGATACTCTAGCGAACAATCTATTGAGTAATGTTTGGTATTTCTATTGGCCAGTACGATTTGATGCACGTTATGCAGAGTTTCGTAATGAGTTCCTTCTAAATAGGGCAGGTATTGAATACCAAGGTTTTGCGCCACCATGACAATTCAAATTGGTTTAGCAGGTGCTCCCCTTAGTTCACATGGACACCAACCACCTACTCCATTACCAGCACCTGCAGGATTTTCTTCCAATGTGTTTGTGAATGGGCAACCAGTGCATCATGTTGGTAATACCATGATTATTCATCCGATTCCTGGTACATTTCCTCCAATTCCCCACCTTCCACCTGATGTTATCATTGAAGGATATACTACAGTATTGTGTAATGGAACACCACTTGCAAAGTTTTTAAGTAAAACACAGCATGGTTCAATGGTAATGCAAGGTAGTAGAAACGTATTTGTAAGAGATGTAAATATTGCTACATGGATTGCAGGATCTGATGGAGGAGCGACAGCACCTCCCACACCAGCAGAATAATATGCTATAATATTGGAGTCAATCATTTTTAAACTATGGCACGAGCAAAAGTTGGTCTTAGCGGTAAGAAGATCATTGAGTCGAAACCCAAAACCACGCGACAGGGCAGCAGCAAGAACACGAAATATTCTGCTACCAGTCGTAATTCTGCTAAGAAGCGTTATCGCGGTCAGGGACGATAAATACTCATAGAGATAGCAACCTCTCTAAAAGTTCTGGAAACAGACTTTAGAGAGGTTTTTTCAATGGGACTATTTCCAGTAGACAAAAGTGAAGAGTTTATTGAAGAAGGTATGACACTGATCACCGAAACAGACAGTGATCGCCTTCTAGATGCCGCTGCAAAGCGTCGTAGGTCAAAGATGAAGGAAGAACTATACCCATTGCCTGAAAACCGCCTTGAGCGTCCTTGTGGAGGAGCAGGTGGTTTTGACGACTTTGTAGAGCGTTGGCACGAGTGAATAAATAATAGCAGCCTATTGCTGTGTCTAAATGCCGACCTTTCAGACATTCAAGGATTTGAGTGTTACATTTAAGAAGCATCCTGTTTCCGACGATTTGGTTACAGTGAAAGACAAGGCAGCTATCGTTCAAGCGATTACTGCCTTGCTTCTTACTAGGAAGGGAGAGAGACCATTTCAACCTAATTTGGGGTGTGATATTCAGAATGTATTGTTTGAACCTCTAGATTTTGCTAGTGCTGCTATCATCAAATCTGAAATTCGTGATACTCTGAATCGTTATGAACCAAGAATCGCTACTGATTATATTCGTTGCGTACCAGATTATAGAAATAATGGATATGATGTTGAAATGACATATACAATTGTTGGAAGAGATGACACACCAATAACTGTAGACTTCTTCTTAGAGCGTACACGATAATGCCTTATACTCAGGTTGCTAACTTAGATTTTGAAGATATTAAGATTGCTCTGAAAGAATATCTCAGAGCACAGTCAGATTTTACTGACTATGATTTTGACGGCAGTGCGCTATCAACGTTGATTGATACACTCGCCTATAACACCTACTATACGGCGTTTAACGCTAATATGGTAGTTAATGAACTATTCATTGATTCTGCCACCTTGAGGGACAATGTGGTGGCAATTGCGAAGCAGTTGGGATACAGACCCAAGAGTGCAACATCTCCAACTGCCTATGTATCATTTAACGTTACGTATAACACTCCTACGACTGATACAGAAATTATCTTAAAAAAAGGAACAGGATTTATTGCGTCATATGACAATAACATTTACCAATATGTGACATTAGATGATGTAGCAGCACAGGTATCTAATGGTGTCGCTACATTTGAAAATATTGAAGTAAAAGAAGGAACTCAATTAGTCAATACTTACACTGTTAATACATCACTTAAGTCTCAACGTTTTATTCTTGACAACCAGGATATTGATACTAATACTATTAGAGTAAGAGTATTCCCAACAGGTGGATCTTTCAATGAACCATGGTTAGTTTCTGACAATATTATTGGCGTTGATGGGGAATCAAAAGTTTTCTTCCTGGAAGAAATTGAAGATGAAAGATATGAGTTGCTTTTTGGTGATGGTGTTCTAGGAAAGAAATTAGAAAACGGAGCAAGAGTAGAAGTCTCATATTTGACCACTGCTGGTCCCGAGAGCAATGGTGTACGCACATTCGTCTTCTCTGGGGTTCTGGAGAACTCGCAAGGCGTCTCTCCTAACTCTTTTGGCGTAACTATCACGTCCACAGTTGCTTCTGCTGGAGGCGAAGAAATTGAGTCTACGCAGAAAATTAAATACACAGCACCAAAATCATATGGTACACAAGATCGTGCCGTTACTGCTGATGATTACTCCACTATTATCCGTAGAATCTATCCTGCCACAAGCGACATCATTATATTTGGAGGAGAAGATCAAGACCCACCACAGTACGGAAAGGTATTCATTGTTCTGAAACCAAAAGATGCTTCATATCTAACATCTTTAACGAAGAATGCTATTGTAGAGGAACTACAAAAATACTCCGTCGCTTCAGTTGAACCAGAAATTGTTGACCCATCAATTCTATATGTTGAGTTAAACAGTAAAATTTATTACAATCGTAATGTCACTGACGAGACACCATCACAGATTAGAGACAAAGTAATTGCTGCAGTTCAGTCTTACATTGATACTTCGGACATTGAAAAGTTCAAAGGTAAGTTTAGACACAGCAAAATGGTTGGTGTAATTGATGATGCGGACAGAGCAATCAATTCAAACTTAACAGAAGTTACTATGAGGAAGGATTTCTATCCTCAACTTAACTCAACTTTTTATTATGAGATCTGTTTCCAGAATGCATTTGACATTGATTGTGATGCACCAGTGCTGTCGTCAACTGGATTTAGAGTGACTGAGCATCCAAATTTTGATGTATACATTGAAGATAGGGATGACAAAATTGTCCTATATAGACTAGACGCCGTAACTGGCGAAAAGGTTGTTCTCGACAAGGAAGTTGGGGACATTGATTATGAAAAAGGTGAGTTGAGATTATACAATATGACTATCATTAAAGGTAGTTTCTTTGATAACAGAATCTCATTTAGAGTAAAACCACTGTCTAATGATATTCAGGCACTCCGTGAGGTTTATCTGGACGTTGATGTAGCGAATTCAAGTTTCACCGCATATAAAGAGTAAGTAAATGGCTGCTGTTAAGACCAAGAGAATTTCAACTCTAATTGAGTCCCAGCTTCCTCAATTCATTTCTACCGAGTATGAACTCTTTAGTAAGTTTGTACAAAAGTATTATGAAGCACAGGAAGTCCAAGGTGGAACTTTGGATGTTATTAACAACCTTCAAAAATATGTAGATATTGATTTTTACGAGAAAAATCTTCTCAAACAGAATGACACTCTTGCTGCATCTATTTCTGATACAGATACTACAATTGTTGTAAATGATGCGAGTTCATTTCCAACAAAAAATGGTTATATTAGAATTAATGATGAGATTATCTTCTATTCCGATAGAACTGATACAGAATTTAGAGATTGTTCTAGAGGTGTAAGTGGTAATACTACTCTAGGAGATCTATACACAGCATCCAATTTTAAGAGCACAGAAGCAGCATCTCATAATGCTAACTCAAAAGTATATAATGTTAGCAATCTCTTCTTATATGCTTTTGTAAAAAACTTCGAGTCTCAGTATCTCGGTTCATTCCCCGAGAAGTATCTTCGTGGTGAAGTTGACAAGAGAACTCTTATTAAGAACATCAATAAGTTCTATAAGTCAAAAGGAACTGACAGTTCTATTAAGTTCATTTTCAACACTATTGTTTCTCAAGATGTAACTAATAAACCAGAAGTATACAAACCAAAAGACTTTACATATAAGGTATCTAAGTCTGATTGGATTAATGTTTATGCATTAAAAGTAAAAGTAATCTCTGGAGACCCAACAGATCTTATTGGTAAGCAGATTGTACAACCAGAAACTGAAGAGTATGGTTATGTTTCTGCTACTGTAGATAATGCAAGAGCAGAGGGTACATTTGATGGTGAGAAAATTTGGAACATTGTCCTTGCTCCAGAAACTGTCACTGGTGAGTTTGCAATCTCTACAAAAACTCGTTTAGAGAAAAATCTTTCTCAGACAGATGGTGTTGGTAAGAGAATCAATGTTTTCTCTACTATTGGTTGGGGTAAAACTGGAGAAGTTTTGATTGGTGAAGAAACCATCAAGTTTGATGATAAGAATATAACTCAGTTTACTATTAGTAAAAGAGGAAACATTACATATAATCACGAAGCAGGTGCTTCTGTATATAAACCAGTTGTTATTAGTGGTTCTAATGTAAAACTTTTAACTCTGGGTGTTGTATATAACTTTGAGATTAATGATTCTCATCCATATTCCGCAGTAGATGATACTATTGAAATTTCAAATCCTGGATTTGAAAGTGCAGATCCCAAGATTGTCAATACTGGATCAAACCAGACAAGATGGATTTTAAACAGAAATCTTCCAATCAATGCACCAACAGTTCCTTATGTTGGCACGCAACTCGGTCAGACATCAACAGATGTATCTGCTATTTTTGCAGATGATCAATACTATTACATTACTTCTTCTGGTTATCCTTCATACAAAATTCTAGATGGTTCTAGTGTTTCACAGACTGTTGAAGATCAGAAACTCCTTCGTATCATCAGAAGACTTGCGACCAGAACAACTGAGAAGTATAAGACACCAAAGACTGAAGTTGGTATCCTTCTTAATGGCGTTCGTCTATATGGATATAAAGATACAGAAAGCATTCGTTATGGCAAGTTAGAGCAAATTGTTCCTGCTAAACAAGGTAGTGGTTATGCAAAACCACCATTTGTTTTGTTAGATGGTGCTCCAAACAAAGCAAGAGCAGTTCTATCTGGTTCTGTTGTAGAAAGATATATTGTAGATACTACCAATATTTTCCCAAGAACACCTGTTGTTGAGGTGACTTCTGGTAGAGGAGCATCTGTTCGTGCTGTTGTTACTGGAGACAAAATTACTAGTTTAGTAGTTGAAAACCCAGGTGAGTATTATTCTTCTCCTCCTATTGTTCGTATTACAGATAGAAATGGTAAGGGAAGATTTGCAGAGTACAATGCTGTTGTAGATACTGATGGTAGACTAGTTGATTTTGAAAAAATTGCAGAAGGAAACTTCTACGATCAAAGAACCGTTAAAGTTGATATTATTGCTGTTGGTAATGGTGCTGTTGGAACACCTTTACTAAAAGAATGGAATTTTAACAGATATGAAAAACTCAAGTCCGTTCTTGATACAGAGAATGGATATCTTTTCCCAAATTACAATATAACCTTTGAGAATGGTTATGGTCAAGTTGCTAACCCCAAGGCACTGAGGGTTGCATTAAATGATAACTTGAGTGCTGCTGGTCTAGAACCATCAACTAAGACTCACTCACCAATTCTTGGATTTGCTTATGATGGCAATCCAATCTATGGACCATTTGCACATCAAGACCCACTAGATTCACAATCTCCTATTGTAAGGATGACATCTAGTTATGTTCGCAACTCTTCTAGATCTGGCGGTCCTTCTGTTTCAGACTATTCTTTAGGTACATTCACAAATGATTATACCTACAAGCACAAGAATGGTTCACTAGACGAAAATAATGGACGTTTTTGCATTACCCCCGAATTTCCAGAAGGAGTTTATGCTTATTTCCTTACTATTGATAGCAATCAAGTACCACAATATCCATACATTCTAGGTGAAAACTTCTATTCTCTACCAGTAGATAGTAATTACAATTCCGATATTAATCAGAATGACATTCCAAAGGCATCCAAGAGACTATTTACTCCTGGTATGCAGGGTAATGGATCTGGCGTGTTTGCCAAGATCAATGAAGTAAAACCTGGAACCGTTGATAATATTACAATTGAAAACTCTTCCAGTAACTTCTCTGTTAATTCAAAAGTTTATTTTGACAATAAGGGAACGAGTGGTTCGGAAGCAGAAGCACTTGTAAACTCCGTAAAAGGAAAATCTGTAAGTTATATTGACAGTTATGAGAATAAAGTTGTCAAGTTGACAACTATTCAAAATGCTTATCTATTTACAGATGACATTCTAAGACAACCATCTTCTAATGCATCTGGTCAGATTGTCGGAAATGTCAGAAACGACAATGAAATTGTTCTGAAAAATGTTGTTGGAACGTTTGACAACACTGGAACGTTCTCTGCAGACATCAAGACATTCTTTATTCTTCTAGATCAAGACAGTTCTTATTCTGAGGGAGCAATCTTGAGTCTAACTGATGGTATCAATCCAACAGTAGCTAAAGGTGAAGTATTGAATGGTACAAGCAACCAGAACGTTGTTGAAATCAAAGTTGTACCACTAAACCCAGAAGATGATCCACAAGATTGGGATCTTGGCGATTGGTTCCAATTCAACCAAGGAGAATACTTCTTACAATCAAACAACTTCTTTAATACCTCTGGTACTAGACCAGTAACGCTAACTTCTCTGAGCGACAACCTAGAACCATTTGAAGTTAATCAAAGTGTTGCTTTGGTGGAAACTGTAGGCAACCATGGTTTAGGAATTGACGACAAGGTAGATATTACTATTTTACCAGATGATAGCACAAAAACCAAAACCTATTATCTAAGAAAGCGTTTATATCAAAACGTAGTCTTCAAGACACCAAAATATTCTTCTACTATTTCTGATACTGGGGTTGGAAGATTCCAAATTCTTAATGGTGGTGCAGATTATGCTCCTGGTACATATACCAATGTTCCATTCACTGGCGGATCTGGAACTGGTGCAACCGCTATCATTACAGTATCTGATGCTGGTGTAGTATCATCTATTTCCATTCAGGACAAAGGAACTGGATATAGAAAAGCAGATTATCTAGGAATTGATGATGAGTCTCTATCAAGATCTGTCGCTTCACAGAGCACACAGAGATTAACTTTGTATGTTGATCACGTTGGTTTTGCTTCTGGATCTACAAGACTTAATGTAAGTAGTGCAAATGGACTTGCAGAAGGAGACACTGTTCTAATTGGTGAAGAAGTAATTGAGATTGCATCTATCAGTGGTAATACACTAACTGTCTTGAGAGGAAGAGAGGGAACTGCTGATAAAGATCACTATGATAATCAACCTGTAAATATCTACAAACCAAAACTCAATTTTGTTGATAATTTTCAATTAGGTGCTGGAAACTCTGCATACATTGCTTCTTATAATCCTTCTACTCAAGAAGCAACGCTTGTTTATGACTATGAAGTAGAATTAAACACTGCAGTATCTGTAACAATCAGCACATCTTTCTTTGATAGCAGTGTTCCTTCTAGACTAGTAGCGATCCAGTCATTAGAACCAATTGCATACAAGTTTGAATTTTCTGAAGATAACGTAAACTTCACACCAAATCCAAACATTGATATTCAAGAACTATATCGCTATGTGTTTGATACATCACACCCATCTTTGACTGGAACTTACTTTGATCTAAGTCCAAGTAAGAACTTCAATCTTATTACAGGTGAGAAACTAGCATCTAATATTCTTCCTGGAAATGCTGGTGCATTTACGGAAGTCAAGTTTGGTTTTGGTTCTAGAATAGCAGCAAATGACTATTCAACAGAAAGAGGAACAGACTTTACTAATTTCTACTATTTTGATAAGAATGGTATTGTAAATGCAGAAGGTTCTTTCCTCAAAATTGTAAAAGATCCTCTACAGGGCGAAAAACGTGTAATTTATGTAACGCCAAATAGATTTGTTTATAATGTACCATCGGAACCTCTCTGGGATGGATCTGGTGATATTTCTTATACCACCACAGGTCAGTTTGCTGTTGGCGAAATTAATGACTTTAAGATTACTAACCTTGGACTAAACTATAAGAAAGTTCCTATTATCACTGGAGTTGCTCTCACACAGAACTACAGAGCATCTGCTACTGTTTTGTTTGATTTAGAATCGCAAATAATTACATCAGTTCAAATTGATAACGAAGGTTCTAATTATTCGAATCCAAAAATTGTTATAGTTGACGGAGATGGTATTGATGCCAAATTTAATGTTGTTGTTAGAGATGGAAAAATCTTTGCAATCAATGTTATCTCTCCTGGTTCTGGGTATACATATGCTCCCACAATTGCAATTATAGAGTCTGACATTGAGGCATATGTTGATAGTAGAACTATTGGTATTCCACAAAGCGTTAGCATCATTAGAAATGGTGGAGCATTCCACTTAGATAAGACAGTTTCATCTAACTTCACATCTAAGTACACGTTAGCATTACTATCTCCAGAAGGAAGATTTAGAAAAGGTGAGACAGTAGTGCAAAAAGTTGGTGCTACCGAAGTAATGAGAGCGAAAGTAGCAGAATGGCGTCAAGGATCTAATCTCCTAAAACTAGAGTCTGTAACAGGAATCGTTAGAGAAAACTTGGAAGTCCGAGGTCTTATCTCTAAGTCAACAGGAACTGTAAAAGCAATCTATGCTACAACATTCAAAGAAAAAATTACTTCTTTCTTTGACAACATTGGTTACTACAGTTCCGACAGAGGAAAGTTAGGTGTATCTAACCAAAAGATTACTGATAGTTTCTTCTATCAAGACTATTCTTATGTTGTCAAGTCTAAGACTCCCATTGATCAGTGGCGTGAGTTAATCAAGTCAACGACACACCCTGCTGGATTCAAGTTATTTGGTCAAGTAGATGTTGAATCTGATGCTGCGGCAGAAATGCCAACAGATGCACCAAAAGCTTCTCATTTTACTGTTGTTCAACTTTGGGATCCTAATAAGAATAAGATTACAGTTGAGAACACCAGAAGAACTATCACTCAGACAGTTCAAAAGATTGAAAATCAGAGAATCAAGAAAGGTCTTGGTTCTGCTGCTACTTCCGAATTTAACTTTAATGAGTCAAGAGCGTTTACAGTTACTTTAAGTGCTCCTTTTGATGGTTATTTTGATGATGATGGAATACTCCAGGGAACTACAAGATTCCAACTGTTAAATAATGGAGCATTGTTCTCTCCTGCTAGTGCTAAGAATTTGGTTATTACACTTAATGGAGTTTTACAAGAACCAGAAGTAGCATATACTGTTTCTGGTGATACTATTACTTTTGCCGCTCCTCCACTTGGACCAGGACAAAAGTTAACAGGAAATAATCTATCAGAACTTTCTGATTATTCTGGAACTATTTTCTACGGAAGATATTTTGCTTTCAAAGACAATCAGTATAACACAAGATACTTCAAAAAACTCAGAAATATTTTCCAAAGAAATGGAAGATGGTTAGATTCTGCAAATCAGATTGAAAGAAACAGAACTTTTATTGTTGAAGAGACAATCGGTTATGGTAGAGAGAAGTATCCATCTCTTGATTGGAGCACAAAACAAGATGATTATGAGAGAGATCTGGGTTATATTCTAGATGCATATGAGCATGATATTAGATTTGGCGGTAACGTCAAGACTGTTGATTATATTAATTTGTTTGGTGATGACTCTGATTACGATTATATTACAAAGAATAAAACAGAGTCTTTGGGTATTATTAAGTATGCTACAAACTTAGCAAATCTTGCTATCAGAAATTGGGACATTGTTGAAACTGGTGTAGGTTATATTCAAGGTTCCAGAACTATGAGAGTTTCTGATACCAACAGACTTGCTGTTGGTATGCATGTAAGTTCTGGTAGAGCATATCCAGAAGGAACTAAGATTGTCTCTATTGATAGTGATAACGAAATTACACTTTCAAGAGCAGCACTAGCAAACTCTGGTGGTGGCGGTGGTGCTCCGCAAGGAACAACATCATACAGTGGAACTAGTGGTGGAGATATCACTGCTCCTACAAACACTGTTGTCATTGATCTAGGAGACACATTTGCCATTGAACCTGGCGATACATTCACTGCTCCTATTTCATTCTCTGGAAACGATACTGCAACTTTCTTCTTTAGTGGTATCAATAATGGAACTTTCTATGATGCTGCTAATTTGATTGCTGGCAATAAACTCTATCTACAAGAAGAGATTAGCGAATACATTTATGATACTTATACTCTTCCCCAAGGTGACAAAGCAAAGTGCTACAGAGATCTTGGATATTTAATTGATGCTATCGTCTATCACCTCAAACTTGGTGGTAATCAACAGGTTGTGGAATTTGCTCGTTTGTACTATACAAACGCAGGATATCCTTATGGCGAAGAATTAACATACATTAACAGATCTGCAGAAGAAACCACTGCTGCGATTGATGCTTGGGAGAAACTAGGTGAGAAGATGATTCTTGCAATGAGAAACAATCTAGGCGCAGGAACATACACTGCTATTACTCCATATACAGATCCAAGTGTTTCTGCTGACGCTCAAGTTCCAGAGTGTTCAGAAGTTGCTTCTGCGATTGATTCGTTCGTTGATATTGTTAAGGATATTATTGCAAATGGAACAGGAGCGGTTGATGCTGTTAGCATCAATGCCAGCAAACCTGGAAACTGGACAGATACAAAACCATACACAGATTATAATCTAATTCCAGATTCAGATCTTCCTTATAATGGTGAGTGTGATGATGTTGTATCTTCTATCAATTCACTTTATGACAATGTATCTGATATTCTTAATAATTCATCTGCGGTAAGAACTCTGCCTGATTATGTTGATGGTGAGAACAAAATCTTTGAGATGTATTGGGAAGATGGCAGTGAAGTTAATACTGAAGAGGATGAAGATCTCTTCTTGACTATCAATGCTGTACTTCAACGTCCAAAGTATAATGCAGACTATCCTGGCGAAGATTCTTACTACATTGATAGAACTACAATTCCAAACAAATTAGTATTTGATGTTGCTCCTATCTGGGATCAAGATTTTGGTGCTAAGAGCATTGGCGAACCAACTGCGGTTGAAAAAGTTGTTGGTATTGGTGTTGGTAACTATAAGAGATTAACAATTGATAAGAATTTAGTTGATGGTTCTAGGACTGGTCCATTTCTGATTCTTGATGTAGAAGACGGTACTGTACAAAGTATTGAAGACAAAGAGTTCTTATATGTCTTCCTAGATGGCGTCCTACAGAGAGAAGGATATAGTTATACAATTTCTGGTCCAAACATATACTTCAATGTTCCTATTAAAAAGGAAATGAAGATTGACATGAGATATCTCTATGGTAGAGATGTCGGTCAGGTTCTTAATATTTACGACTTTGCTCCAAATCAATACTATGCAAAAGCATCAGTTGTATTAGATGTTACTTCTGGTCTATCAACTTTTGAAACTTTTGCTTGGATGGGTGATAAAATTGGATCTCCAATCCATGCATGGCAAGTCAATGATGACAATACTTATAATGTACTAGGAGAACTATCAAATATTGCTACATATGCAACACAAATTGCATTTGCTGTATTTGGATCTAAGTGTATTCTTGATACATCTAAACCTATTGTTTTTGCTGTTAAGGGAGATTATGCTCGTAATACAACAATATCAATTTCAGATTATACTATTACTTACGCAGAAGATGAATTTGGAAGACTGATTCTTTCTGATAATAATCAAATCTGGTCTGGAACATTCTTAGGAAAAACTTATAGAAATCCATTCTTAAGTCTATCCAATGGAGATAACATTAGAGTAGAAGGCGAAGAAAATTTCAGAAGAATCAAGAAGTTGCCTGGAACCACCACCAGCAAAGAGCAGAGACCAAGGGAAGAGGTTTCGTCATCCCTGTTCGGATCTGTTGATGTTGAAAGATATAATGGTATCACTAGAGGAGAAGGATTATCAGTTGTTGCAATCATCGAAAATGGTTCTGTTGTAGGTTTAGAGTGGAATCAGCGTAGTTATGAACCATTAACTCAACCAACTGCATATCAGTATTACACTCCTCCAGTTCTCCACTTTATTCCTTTAGATGGCAATGGTGGCGGTGCAAGAGCAAACGTTCTTGTAAGTAAGGGTCAAGTAATTAGTGTCGATCTAATTGAAGGTGGTTCTGGTTATACAAAAGCACCAAGAGTAGAGGTTGCTAGAAGATATGATATTCTATCTGATAGAGATATTGGAGTTTCACTAATCAATCTTGGTGTCAATCCATATGTTAACCAATTCAGTTTAATTGCACAGTCTAGTATTGATATTATCAGACTACCTGCCGCAGATCAGATTATTTCTATCACCGCACAGTTTGCAACAAGTCCAGTTGCTGTTGGAACTGATATTGAATCTGAAATTCAATTGATTGAAAATACTGGAGAAGACCTCTCTACTTCTACATCAGAAATTCGTTCTAGCAGACCAAATCCAGATAAGTTTGTTATTATTGACGTATTTGCATCAACAAATCAATATGTATCTCAAGTTTCTGGTCGTTTGTCTGATGTAATTTCAAATTCTGTTGTTACGGCAAATAGACAGTTCACCAACACTGTCAATATTCAACTACAGAATGATGCTCTATCTAATGTTAATTACTATCAGACTGGTGCATATCTTGATGTTGATGCGGATCCAACTGATACCATTATTTACATTGCAGATACAAGCAAATTCAAAACAAATGGTTATTTGTTGATTGGCGATGAAGTTGTAAGATATCTACGTAAACTATCTGATAGATTCTTAATGGTTCAAAGAGGACAGCAGGGAACTACTGCTAAATCTTGGACAGCAGGAACATTTATCAGACAAATCCCAGATCCAGTATCTGTAGCATACGGTGGTGTTGCTAAGGTTGAGTCGGCATCTAGTATCTCTACAGTTCAAGCAGCATCTGGTGTTGCTGGAACTGGTCAGGATAGAGTAAGATATCAGCAAGTACAATCTCCCACAGTATCCCTAACAACTAGTTCTAGAGTATTAACAGCAGAGATTCAACCACAACTTAATGTTGAATCTATTTCAACAATTGTTGCTAGAGTATTCTATAAATTGGAAGTTCCATTTGATATTACTCCAGTTGCTACAGTACAAGAAGCATCAACTACAGTAAGATGTGAGGTTCAAACAGTACAAAGCGAATTTATAATTCAGAAGAATCAGTTAGAAGTTCTTCTCTTTACTCCTCCATCTGGAGCAGTAGATGGTTATGAGGAAAGTGTGTTCATTAGTGACCCAATTGGAACTAGACTCAATGGATTTGTTGATCTTGATAATTCGTATGGAGTTATCAAGCGTGATACTACAACAATTTTTGTTTCTAACGCTGTATTTGGTACATCATCAGAATATATTGGAAATTATGAAAGAACCAATGCGGGACATACAATTAGTCATTTTGATGGAATTTTTGATGATGGATCTGCAAATGTTTCTGGATTAACCATTGAAGAACTTGATACATACTTCCCATCATTAACTGTCAGGGATTTTACAGAAAGAGCATCTTCAAGTTATACACTTGCGGGTGATAAGTTTAATCTCTTGCCTCCATCAATTCAAAACCCAGTTTGCATCACATCTAGTGGTCTTGATATCAATGGTGAATTGGATGTCAATAGTACCAGTTACTTCCCAACTACTGGACACATTATGATCAAAATGAATAGTGGAACGTATTCTGGTACTATTTCGGTCTTTGAATACACTGGTATTACTTCTACGTCATTCACTGGTGTGAATAAGATTAGAGGCGATGGTTTCCCATCAACTGGCGATGAGGTACTTCCATTTACAATTGACTAAATAACTGCATAAATATAAATAACTCAGGCACAACACTACGTCGGAAAAAACCAATGGCTGCTATTATCTCTGATAAGTTTAGAATTTTTAATGCGAAGCAATTCCTTGAATCGCTAACTGAGGGTGCTACCGATGATAGCCCCGACAAAACTAGGATGTATTTCTTTGTGGGTCGCCCACAACCATGGAGAGCATACTTAGAAGTATATTCCAAAGACGGTGGTAATTTCACTGTTGGTAATGAAGTGTATGCTGGTGCATATAATACTTTCCGTGCTACTGTTGCTGCCGTATATGATAGTGCCATTCTTTTAACCGACGTTTTTGGCAGCAATGGTGTTAACTCTGCTCCTCCTCTAGGAAGCACCCTACAAGAGACTGCAGATGGTGGATCCACGACAACTGGTGTTACTGCTAAGACTGGTGTTTATCGCTACGCTACAGAAGATGTTCCACCTCTTCCCCTAGATAACCAGAGAGAAAAAATTAGCCTTTACGATGAAATTATCGCTGCAAAGCGTATTACCGATTCTTTTGCAAGAACAGTAATTCGTCGCTATAATTGGGACATCGTTGCTAACCCCAGATTCGACATGTGGAAACCTGATTATTCCGCAACCCCAGGTGGCGGTGGTCAGATTGGTAAGCAATCTGCTTCTGGTTCTACTAGTATTGCTGATGCTAAGTTCTATGTAATGAACTCCCAGTATGAAGTATTCAAGTGTCTCTATAACGGCGAATCTCCTTCTAACCTAACTGGTGTTGATGCAGTTGAAGAACCAACAACCACTGGTGCAAACTATGATGGTGCTACTGGTCTCTATACCGAGACCACTGGTGGAAAGTACATCTGGAAGTACATGTACACAATCCCAACTGATGATGTTCTGAAGTTCCTCTCTTCAGACTTCATGCCAATTGTTCTTCCCTCAAACGCATCTCGTCAAACTGTTGTTGGTCAAGTTGTTGATGGAGCAATTGATGTAGTTCTAATTGAAGATGCTGGTAGCGGTCTTCCTGCTAACAGAGGTGTTGGCAATGAACTCTACACTGGTATCAAAGGAGATGGCACTGGTGGCGTTGTTAAGTTTACTACTGATGGTACTGGAGCAATTCAAACTGCTGTAATTGAATCTCGTGGTAGTGATTACACATATGGCAATATTCTACTTGGAAACGGCAACCTCTTCTCCGATGCTGGTCTAAGCAACGGAGTTACAACTAATGCTGGTTGGACAGGTGCTCTAGAAGTAATCCTACCTCCTCAAGGTGGTCATGGTTCAGATCACGAAACCGAACTCAACGGTAAGCGTGTTATGACCAACATTCGCCTAACATATGCAGAAGGTTCTGGAGACTTCCCCGTTGATAACGACTTCCGTCGTATCGGTATTATCAAAGATCCATATGAGTGGGGAACTACAGACTTCTTGACAGAAGATACCGTTTCTGGTTTAAGAGCTATCAAAATTACTGGATCACAAGCAGATTACATCCCTGATGAGACAATCACTCAGTCTGTAACTGGTGGTACTGCTTATGGAACTGTTGTTTCTTGGGTACTAGATTCTGGTTCTACTACAGACGGTGTTCTCAAGTACATCCAAACCAACGATGCACACACCGATCAAGGTGTTGTAAGAGCATTTGAAAGCACTGGTGCTGTAATTTCTGGTGGTCAGTCTGGTGCTGATGGCACATGTGCTACTACCTACAACACTGGTGGTGGTACTCTTCCTCTCCTAGGTCATTCATTTACTGCTGGTCTTTCAAATCCAGAGATTGAGAACAACTCTGGCGATGTAATCTACATTGAGAACCGTCGTCTAATCACCCGTGCTCCTGACCAGATTGAAGACATCAAACTTGTAATTGAATTCTGATTTATCAGACTTCTAAGAATCCCCCGAGAGATCGGGGGATTTTTTTTATCCTTACTAAATACTAGGGACTAGATACTAGTATTTGGCGGAGTACGATGCCTCAGAAGACGAACCTAAATGTAAATCCTTATTACGAGGACTTTGACGCGAGTAAGAATTTTTATAAAATTCTATTCCGTCCTGGATACTCCATTCAAGGTAGAGAATTAACACAAGTTCAGTCAATCCTCCAAAACCAGATTGAGAGTTTTGGTAGATATGCATTTAAGCAAGGAGAACTTGTAATTCCTGGAGAGGTTGGTTTAAATACCAAATTAGATTATGTAAAGTTATCTTCTGTATCTGAAGTTGCAGTAAACGATGGAAACGATATCGTTTATAAGAAGTATGATATTACTCAACTAGTAGGTCAACAACTAAGAGGTTTAACTTCTGGCGTTATTGCTAATGTTCTAGCAGCAAATCTGTCAACCGAGGCAACGGCAGATACTCTATACGTTAGCTATATCAATAGTGGTAATTCTAATACAGAGTCCACATTCAGACAAGGCGAGACTTTAGAAGTTATTGATGGTGTCAACACTCCATTAATGGTTGTTGGAACAGATGGTAGTGTATTACCTACCAGTATCAATGTAACTAACCCAGATACTGGAGATACTACATCACTAGAAAGTCCTGCAATGGGATACGCTTCTGCTGTTAAGGTAGAAGAAGGTATCTATTTTGTTAATGGATATTTTGTTCGCAATGAAGCAGCTCTGCTCGTCATTGATGAATACTATGATAAACCATCTGCAAAAGTTGGTTTTACCATTAAGGAAGAAATTATTAGTCCAGAAGAAGATTCAAGTCTATACGATAATGCAATTGGATCTTCTAACTACACCGCACCTGGAGCACATAGACTAAAAATTAGTCTTGAATTAAAAGAGTTTGCTCTAGATGCAATTACAGATAAGAATTTTATTCAACTTATCACTGTCAAAAGAGGTCAAGTACAGAGAAAAGTAACTGCTGCTGACTATTCTATCATTGAGCAAACACTTGCAAGAAGAACATTTGACGAGAGTGGTGATTATGTTGTAGATGATTTTGCAATTGATATCAGAGAGTTTGCACAGAAGGATAGCAATCGCGGTATCTACTCTGCTGATGAATTTGGTCTTTATAATGGATATACTGCTGGCGAAGCTGCCAGAAAAATGGTTGCCAGTGTTGGTCCTGGTAAGGCATATATCAAAGGATATGAAATTGTCAATAAGGAAACTAAGTATCTTGAGATTAACAAAGCAAGAGAAAGTCTCACCAGCGACAATGTAACTCTCAAAACAAGAGGACTACCTACATTCAGTATTACTAATACCTACGGTAGTGTTCCTCTCAACAAAGAAGGTTCACAATTAACAGCATATCCAACTTTATATCTCTCATCTTTGTTCAATGATGGATATGTTGGTCTTAACAACACAGAGGCAAGCAACAACTATCGTCAAACAATTACAAGAAGAGGTCAGTTCTTAGATTCTAATAAAGGTGTTAGAACGATCACTCTTGAGGTAGTTGATGTCAATATTCCAATTGCATCAATTGTTGCATCAGATTTGACAGATACATTCAACAAACTATGGTATGTCAAGACAAGAGCAGGCACGAACGTAGTTGATTACGTTGATGTTCTATCGTACAGTAAAGTATTCAAACCAGCAAAGAATCCTGGTACTACTGAAGAGTCCAGATTCCTAGAAGTAACAGTAACTGGATTGAAGAGCGATCTTGAAAATATCTTCATTGAGTATGACGAAGGATCTGAAGAAGGTAAAAAGAGAAAGCTCTTCCTAACAGAAGCAGATGCTAGAGGAGATGAGAAAGAAGATCTTTCATCAACTGTATTTGCTAACATCATCGATTATAGCGAGACAATTACTCCAGTAATCGGTACTGCAAAACCAAGCAACTTCTTCCTACAGGAAAGAGGAACTGGATTCAACTCTGACTCCGACATCGTTCTTTCTAAAGGTGTTGAAGCAGACGGAACCCAGTCTTACAATGCTGTATTCGGTCTCTCATATTTTGATCCTCAATTCTTCACCAAGATCAAACTAGAAACTCAACCACCTTCACAATCATATGGCGTTGGTACATATGTTTATGGTTTGACTAGTGGAGCATACGGTGTTGTTGAGGGTGGTCCATCTGGAGTCTACTCAACAGGAAGAATCTTGTTTGTGAAGACTCTTTCTGGAAAGTTTGCACCAGGAGAGACACTCAAGGATGAGGGTGGAAATCTAGTCAAGATTGCTCAAGAGAATACAATTTCTCACTTTGTTGTTCAAGAAAGAGGTTTAGGATATCCAACAACTTCAACAATTAAGATTGATGGTGTTCTATTTGATCAAGGTAAGATTGAATTAGGATTCTTAGGTCAGGGTATCTATAGAGTAGATATTCTTGACAGAACTGCGGTATCTAATACTTACTCCAGACCACCAGTAGTATCAATTGATGCGGGAGAAGCAACTCCAACTACTGCTGCTGTAATCATTCCTGTTCTCAACAGAAACACTGTTATTACATACACACCTCAAAATGTTAAGTCCATTGGAACTTCATATGGTTCTGGTGGAGCAAATACTTTCACAGCAGATGTCCTAGTTGATGACAGAAATTATGCTGATCTATACGATGTAACCGACTTTACTTTCTTCGGAAAGAAAGGAACTAAGTTCCTTGAGTCTACTAGCTTCAGTGCAGATGCAAGTTCCGTAGTTCAACAGGGGGACCTAATTCAATTCTCCGATGATTCTAATAATGTTATTAGAGCGGTTGTGCAATATGCAACAATTCAGAAAGGATCATCAAAAACAAGAATCTATCTAGACGAAACTCTATATGATGATGTTGCTAGCACAAGCGTAGTAAGATTCCGTCCTGTAATTCAGAATGCAAACTCAGGAACCTTACTATTCCCAACTGGAAGCAGATCTGTACAAAGTGTATCCGCTGGTCCAGATGATAGCAAGATTGTATACTACTTCCGTAGAGACTTTGTAACTGCTGGTTCTACTGGTGGCGGACTTATTACTTTTGCTGCTCAGTTGCCATTCGGTACTCAAAGATTTACAACATTCAACGAGAAGAACTATGTAATTACTGTTCTTAATAAGAATGATGCAGACAAGGTAGAAACTGGAGATATTGTATACATTGACGAAGATAATGTAGAGATCACATCTGCAACCGATACTGCCAGTGGATTAGTATCTGGAAGCATTCAGTTCAATCTACCAAGTTCATATTTTAACACTGGTTCTATTGAAGGAATTGCAAATTACACTGCTCCTGAATTAAAACTAACTGCAACTCTTGAAGTTGAGAACGCTAAACCAAGACTCAAGACGGCTGTTAGAAACAAGAGAATCGTAGTTGATTCTTCTGGCGATAGAGTCATTCCTTTCAGAGGAACTGATTACGATAGTGATGTTGTTGAGACACTATCTTACTCAGATGCATTCAAGTTAAGATACGTTTATGAAGGAACTAGCACACAACCACCCGAGATTGATAGTGCTGGCAATCTTGTTTCTGGATCAGACGTAACCAATAGATTTACATTTGACAATGGTCAAAGAGACACCATCTATGATGTATCTAGAATTGTCATCAAACCAGGATATGAAGCACCAACTGGTCAATTAGTAATTGCATTTGATTACTTTGAGCAATCACAAGGAGACTTCTGCACTATTGATAGTTATCTACATGATGCAGGTGTTCCTGAAGATGAAATTCCATCATTTAACTCATCTGTACTCGGAAATGTAGAACTCAAGAATGTAATTGACTTTAGACCTAAAGTTAACACTGCTACCATTGTTCCTGGTTTCCAAGATACTTCTTCACTAGAAGTCATCACCAGCAACTTTACTGGTTCTGGTTCTGTATTTGCTGCAACTCCTGCTCCAGATTCAAATCTTGAGTATACCTTCAAGTTCAGTCAAGTTCAGTACCTAGACCGCATTGACGGAATCTTCCTCAATAAGAATGGTGAGTTTATTGTTAAAGAAGGCAACTCATCACTCAATCCTTCCAAACCAGATCCTGTTAAGGACGCTATTCCTCTATTCTATGCATATGTTCCTGCTTATACAAACACAAGCAAGGATGTAAGAATTACTCCTGTTGAGCATCGTAGATATACAATGAAGGATATTGGTAAACTTGAGAAGCGTATTGAGCGTCTTGAGTATTACACCACTCTCAGCATTCTAGAGCAACAGGCTCTTAATATGCAGGTTAAGGATGAAGTTGGTCTTGACAGATTCAAGTCTGGATTCTTTGTTGATAACTTTGAGTCACATAGCATTGGTAATCTCGTATCTGTAGATTATAAGTGTTCTATTGATAGCAGACAATCAGTTCTAAGACCACAGTCAAAAGAAGATTCATTTACCCTCAAAGAAGTCTACACAAGACAAGATCAAAGATCAGTAGCTGGATATCAGAAAACTGGAAGTGTAATCACACTACCTTATTCTAAGTTAAGTCTACTTGGCAACGACTTTGCATCTAAAACAATCAATCCAAATCCATTTGTTGTAGTTCAATATGTTGGAGATGGTGCAGTTTCTCCTGCTATTGATCAGTGGTATGATCAAAGTGTGGAACCACTAGTTGTAGATACTAACACAAGCATCTTTAATATCTTCTTAGCAAAAGAAAACGTTAAAGAAAGTTTCTCCAGTTTACATGATTCCTTCATTGTCAACTGGGTTGGATCTTCACCATCTTTCACAACGATTAATTCGCTTGGAGAACTCAATACTACTCAGGCAAATGCTGGAGTTAAGGCAGCATCTGTAGGAAGTTCCTCAAATATTAGTCCACAAAACAATGAGATTGGTAAGGGTGTAAGAACTAAGACTGTTGGAGAGAACGTCGTTTCTACAGCACTACAGTTCTTTGCTAGAACAAAACCAATCAAGTTTGTAATTGGTAGATTAAAACCAAATACAAAAATTTCAGTATTCTTAGAAGGCAGAGACATTAGTCGTTGGGTCAATCCAGATCTCAGATTTACTGGAACTGCTGGAAACTCACTGTCTGCTTTTAATGGTGAGATCGTAACTGATGAGAACGGTAATGCTAGTGGTCTAATTCTACTCCCCGCTGGTAAACCCCCAACAGAGAATGCTACTTGGACAGGTGATGCAACTACTGTGGAGTATGATGATTCGGCAGAAGAAGTACGTTTCACGACTGGAGAACTTACATTTAGATTTACTTCCAGTGCTACAAATGCAGATAAGGCGACTGTAGATACATATGCAGAAGTTAAGTATTATGCTACTGGCGTTCTACCACAGAATCCTGCAAGCATTGTCTCCACAAGACCATCTTACTTCAAGTCAAATGAGGGTGTTCAGTTTGTAGATAGCAACACCGATAACCCAATCAGACCAAATCCACTTGCACAAACATTCAAGATTGAAAACTTTGAGGGTGGACTATTTGTAACTGGACTAGATCTCTTCTTCAGTAAGAAGAGCACCAATATTCCAGTTAAGGCATACATCACTAATGTAGACTTTGATAAACCAAGCAAGAACATTGTTCCTGGAACAGAGAGAACTCTATCTCCAGATACTTATCTCAAGTGCTACAGCAATGGAAACGTACTTATTAGTAAAGGTGAGTATGTTGTAGGAAAGAGTTCTGCTGCTTCTGGTCCAATTTCTAGAGTTGTTGACAAGAATGGCGTTGAGGTAACTCCTTCTTCCACAGGTGTTTTTGCTTTAACCAATGAGCAAGTCTATACACTCATCCTAAGCAACCATAACGGTCGCTCGTTCATTCAAAATGAAGAGTTGGAAATTCCATCCGTTGAGTTGGCAAATGATAAAGATGGCACAAGTCTCGCTCTAACAATTGCTAAAGACAGCGGAAGAGTTTCTGACATTAGAATTAAGAATCCTGGTGCAAACTATGATAGTGCAGTTCTAACAATTGAAAGTCCACAACTTCCTGGTGGTTCTGTCGCTACTGCAAAGGTTAATGTCTCTGGTGGAAAGATTTATAACGTTGATGTTTCAATTTCTGGATTTGGATATACCGAAGCTCCATCAGTTGTCGTCAAAGGCGTCGGAAATGGCGCTGGAGGATGCGAAGTTGAGACCTTCATAGAGATTGATACTCCAGCAGTTAGAATGGGCGTAGCGACCGATTTTGAGGGTCTCACGGCATCTACAACACCAACTAGATTTGAGTTCGAATATCCTGTATATCTACAGAACGATACCGAGTATGCTCTAGTTGTAGAGACAGACTCTAGCGATTTTGAGATGTGGGCATCACGTCTTGGTGAGACTGATCTTGCTACAAGCACAGTCATTACTACTCAACCAGCACTTGGATCTGTTTATAAGTCTCAGAACACTGAGAATTGGACAGAAGATAATTTTGAAGATCTGAAATTTACTCTTTACAGAGCAGAATTTGATATTTCAAGACCAGCAGAGTTGTTAGTCAAGAACGAAGATCTTGGTTATGAACTCCTAGATGCAGACCCAATTGAGACTAACGCAACTGCTGAGTCTATTGCTACCTCTAAGTTGTTCAAGAATAACAACAGCGTTATCAAGTTCAACCACAGAGACAATGGATTTGAGGATAGTGGCAAGTCTTATGTCTTCTTCAGAGGAGTCAAGGATGTTGGTGGTGTAAACTCAGAAGTATTCAACACCAACCTGTATCAAGTTTCTAACTCTGGTATTGACTCATATAACATTAGAACTATCACCAGTGCTTCTAGAAACTCGTTTGGTGGCGGTAGTTCTGTATATGCTACTTACAACAGAAAGTATGAGGTTCTATATCCACAGGTTCACTACCTAACAGTAACTGGAACCAAGATTGATACGTCTGTTAAGACAACCAATATTATTCCTGTTGATTCTTCAACAACTAACTACACCTCATACTCCGAGTCTGCATACGAAAAGACTTTCTTGAATGAAGCACACTACTTTGATAATCAGAAAGTTCTTGCTTCTCAGATCAATGAGACTCTCAATAATCTAAGCAGATCTCTTACTTATAAGATGGCATTGTCTTCCACAGTGTCTTACTTGTCTCCTGTCATTGATCTTTCTAGTGCTTCTGTCAAGACTGTTTCTAACAGAATTGAAAATGCTGGTGGTCAAGAAAACAGATATGGAAGAAGAGATCAAATTCTAGAGTTCTATCCAGTATACACTTTCCAACTTTCTACTACAACTCCAGATGTTACTTATCAAAACAACCAGAGTGTAAAAGGAAAGACCTCATCTGCTACAGGAACCGTTTCCAAGGTAGATGGAAATACTGTTTGGGTCAGAGTCAGAACCAAGCAAGGTTTTGAAATCAACGAAGAACTTGACATGACACAGTTCACTAATGTTCAGAGTGCTCCAACTATTACAGTTGGTTCTACTCCATCTCTAGTGACTCCTGTCATTAACAGTTCTACTCAGTCAGCAGCAGGTGAGTCTATCACAATTGTCGCTAGAAATCCTGTTGAGTCTAAGATTCTAGAGACATATGACAATAGAATCACTGGTAAGTCTATTATCTGGAATAGAACTACAAGACAACTAACTCTAAGAACTGACCAGCAACCAATCAATGATGATTACACTGCTAGAGTAATTGATAGCAATCTCTATGCTAGAGCAAATGAAGTGACAGATCAGATTGCTGATATCTTCCGTGTTGGTGATATTATTTCATATCCAAACCAACCAGATGATGAAGCACTGTTTATGGAAGTTCAAAGAGTATCTTATACTAATGGTGTTGACTTTGTTGCGGAAGATACTTCTAAGAACAGTTCTTCTGCTGCCAAGTATGTAACCAAAGAGATCTACATTACAAATCCTGCTACTGCAATTGATGTTCATCTACTTGCAAACATGAAGGATATCTCAAATGTACAAGTTCTTTACAAGTATAAGAGATCTTCCAGTCAGGAGAACTTTGAAGATGCTGAGTGGTTCTACTTCAATGAGTCTGGAGCTCCAGATTCTCTAGAAATTGCTACCGCTGATAATAGCATTTCAAGTATTGTTGAAAAGCAGTCTGCATATCAAGATCTTAAGTATAGCGTTGCTGGTCTTCCCGAATTCTCATCCTTTGCAATAAAAGTTGTTATGAAGGGTGTTGATCCTGCATATGTTCCCAAGATTCAAGATATTAGAGCTGTCGCCGCATTCTAATTTCCGCACATGGGTTATATCAAAGTTAAAGGGCATGATGGTCTTGTCAGGGACGAGACCACAGGTGCCATCTTGAATCACAACGATTCTGCTATACAAGCTCGTCGTAAACAAAAACAGTTGAGTTCCGCGTTAGACGACATAAATATGTTGAAGGATGAAATCTCTGAAATCAAATCCCTACTTAGAGAGTTAGTAAAAAATGCCAGCAATTAACGTCGCAAGAACCGATACCTTTGAACAGCAAAGGGTCAAAATTAATGAGATCAGTACGGCTCTTTTTAATGTTACTTCGGGCGGTAGTGATCTATCTACTGGCAATTTGAAGTTGGGTGATGGTACTCTGTCTCTACCATCTCTAGCATTCGTCAATGACGAAACTTTAGGTGTTTACAGACCAGCAAATTCTACAATTGGTCTTGCTGCCAACCAAAAAAAGATTGTAGATATTAATCTTTCAAAGATTACGTCATTCCAAGACATTATTGTTCAGCAAAGACAACTTTTACAGACTGGACTGTCTCTACTAAATTCTGGTATTAATTATGATGAAGGTGTTTACACTGCGGTTCCAATTGTTGGTGGTAGCGGACAGTATGCAACCATTGACCTTCAAGTAACCGCTTGGGATGGTACTATAACAAATGCTGGAAGTGGATACAACTCTGGTAGTTTTTCAACGGTATTATTAACTGGTGGAAGTGGAACTGGCGCTACAGCAAACTTTACTGTAGATCCAATCGCTGGTGATTTAACCAGTGGAGGCAATTCTTATGTTCCAGGAACATATACAAATGTTCCTCTGACTAATGGTAGCGGAACTGGAGCAGAAGCTACACTTGAAATTCAGGGTGCATCGAGCATTTCGGGATCTATTACACTTTCTGGTAGTGGATACATTGATGGCAACTATCCCTTTGTTCAGATTTTTAACGAACCAACACAGACATTTGTTGTTACTTCTATCCCCAATCCACAGGCAGGACAACCTGGAGAACCAAATTACATTTATCAGATTGATGGAAATACACAACCTTTATTAACTATGGAGGTTGGGAACACATATCGTTTTGATATGTCTGATACCAGTTTAGATCCATCCAATGGATCAGATCCTGGTGCAAATCATAGAATAACATTCCAGATGGCAGACGGATCTGGAGTTGACCCCGAATTTGAATTTTACACAAAAGGTGCAGCTGGATTCCCTGGCGCATTCCAAGATCTAATTATTAAACCCTCGGCAGCAACTGGTACGAACGTAATTAGATATGATTGTGCCAATCATCCAAACATGGCACCTGCTGGAGGAAATATTACAGTTAATAGTGGAACCATAGGACAGTATGGTTCACAAGCATACGCTGACATTACAATTTCTGGAAGTTCTGTTACTAACGTTACTTTCAGTGAAAATGGTAGTGGTTATAGGTCTGGTGATGTTTTAACAATTTCCAATTTGGATGTTGGTAATACTGGATCTGGTTTTGAGTTTACTGTTTCTGGAATTGTATTCACTGGCGTTGTAGCGACAGTTACTATCACGGATAGTGGAAATGGATATGTAAACGGAGACGTATTGGGAGTTAACGACTCAGATGTTGGTAATGGTGGAACTGGAAATGGATTCCAATTTACTATTACATCACAACCAGGAATAATTCAAGGATTTGCTTTAGCAGACAAAGGCACTGGATATCAAGTAGGTGATGTTCTTGGATTGCAACAAGGCATTACAAATCTTTCATCGTATGCCCCAGGTCAAAGTGGTCCATATTCAACAACTTTAACAGCAGGAGTTGCTTCATTTAGCATTTCCGACACTTCTGCTTTACAAACTGGAATGTATGCTGCATCCAGTGCTGGAGACACAGGAACACTAGATCCAGTTGCTGTTATTTTAAGTATTGATAGTCCCACACAAGTTACGGTTGATATTGCTCCTCTAAGTAGTGGCGCTGCAAATGTTGTATTTACAACTCAAAACCTATTTAATATGACAGTAGCAGATGCTACTGGAATTAGTATTGATGATGTAGTTGAAAAAGTTTCTGGAGCAGGTACATTTGCTCCTGGTACTACTGTTGCTAATGTTGATATTGCTACAAACGTTATTACATTATCTACACAACCAACATCTGCTGGACCTATTGTATTCAATGTAAGTCCTCCATACGGAAATCCAGCAGATGATTTTGTATACACTATTAATGCACTTGGAGTTATTGATGCCTTTACTATCAATAATGTTGGTAATGGATATGCAATTGATGATGAACTATCTGTAAATGCCACAGATCTAACACAACCAATCCCAATTCCAGTAACTGCAAAATTTGTACAGTCTATTGCATTTATTGAAACCGTTCCTACTAGTTGGGTTTCTGTTGGTGATACAATCAAGATTATTGATGGTGCTGTTACAGGAACGAATACTGTTCTTGCTCCAGATAGAGCACCAACAGTAACTGGTCCTCTTGCAGCAACTCTTGTTTCTGGATCTGCTCAGATTACTGTATCATCTACTGCAGGAATTAGTCCAGGTGATATTATTTCAGAAGATGCAAGTGGAAATATTCCCGTAGATCCAACTGTTGTGAGTGTTGATAGTGGTACTCAAATCACCATGAGTGCTCCTGCTCTACAAAGTGCTAGTGTTAATCTAACTTTCACTTCTGATGAAGCTGCAACTTATACAGGAGTTGCAGCAAGTGGAGGATCTGGAATTGGTGTTACTTTTGATGTAGTGAGAGATTCTCAAGGTCAAGTTTTAAGTATCACTGTTAATGATGGTGGATATGGATATAGTGATGCAAATACATTAACAATCCCTGGCAACTTGACGGGAGGAACTTCTCCAACCCACGATATTTCTCTAGAAGTTACTGGAATAACTGAATCTCTAGATTCTGAAGTAATTGAATTGATAGAATCTGGTGGAAATATTGTATCGATAGTTGTAGAGACCGATCAAGGAAATCCATTTGATACTGCACAAACTATTGTTAGATCTGGAACAACCAATCCCCAATACACGGTAGATACAGCATCATCGATTACTGTAAGATTTTACATTGATCCCGATGGTAATGGACCACAATTAACTCCAGATCTAACTCTTTATGTTGGCAGCACCTACAGATTTGATTTATCTGATACTTCACTTTCTGGAACACAATTTAGTCTCAGTACATTCCCAGACGGATTTAACTCACCAAGTTTAGTATCTTCATTATCAACAACACTATCTAATACTACAAGAGAAATTACGGTCTCAAACACCGCAGGAATTCTTCCTGGAATGATTGTTACTAGAGATAGTGGTGATGGAGAACTAGATTCTGATACTAGAGTTGAAAGTGTTGATAGTTCTACTCAAATTACATTAACACAAACTCCAACTGCGAGTGGAGCTGTAGTTTTAAGTTTCTCTGGATCGCAGTTTGTAGATGGTGTTGTTACTGGTGTAGGATTTTTAGATGTAAGAATTACAGATACCACACCCACCCTTTACTATTATGATAATGGATTATACCCAGATGCTGGTGGCACTGATGGAAATGAAGCATCAATTACTATTGATCCAAACAACCCCAAAGTATTTGGATCTGGATTCTTACTAAGAGTCGATAGTATTCAACAGTCTGATGTTATTACTAGTGAAGTTTTAGATGGAACTTTTACTGCTGTTAAATTATCTTCTCCTACAGGAGAAATTGATGCTTTGATTGGTACTAGCGTAAACTATTCAACAGGAGTATTTACAACTAGTTTAACTACACCAACAGTAATTTCAACATCAGATTTAACATTAGATGCTACTTCAATTATTTTAACCAATGATCTCACAGTTGGTTTGTTTAACGTATCTCATTCAACTGGAGATACTGAGACATCTGGAGAAATAAAGACATTAAACAGATTTAATGCTAATGATAAGTTGTTCATTACAGATAATGTAATTTCAACCGATGCTGCTTCAGATCTAATTCTCACTGCTCCCACAGGAAGACTAACAAAAGTTTCTGGATTTGCAGCACTTACTATTCCTTCTGGTAATACTGGAGAACGTCCTTCATCTGCTACAGATGGATCTATTAGATTCAACACAGAAACAAATCAGTATGAAGGATATAGTTCGGGGACTTCATCGTGGTCTTCTCTTGGTGGTGTACGAGATCTCGATGGAAACACTTATATCTTAGCAGAAGAGACAGTTGGAGCAAATGATAATACTTTATGGTTCTTTAATGACGACATCAACACCATTCGTGTTACTCCAAATAAACTAGAATTTGTATCTGTTAAAACACTATCTTCTCCTAATATCAATGCCCCTGCATACAGTGAGTGGAGAGCTAATACACCAGTATCTTTAGGTGAGTATGTAAAGTATGGAAACAATTTATATGAAGTAACACTTGCAGGTACAACTGCAACTTCTGGAAATGAACCAACTCATACTAGCGGAACTGTTGCTAATGGAAGTGCAGAACTGACATGGTATTCTCTAGCAGTATCCCCACTAACATTTGATGATGTTGAATCGGTAAAAGTTGGTCCAACTTCATCCGTTCCACTCTCCATTAATAATGATTTGAGATTCCAAAATAATGTTGTTTCCACAGACATTAATGATCTTTCTCTTCGTCCAAATAGTGGTAAGAAAATTATTTGTGATGCTCAGACTTCAATAGTTCTTCCTGTTGGACCAGATGCCAACAGAGGAATTGCAATTAGAGGATCTGTAAGATTTAGTGAAACTACAAATCAGTTTGAAGGATATGATGGTACAAACTGGGGATCTCTTGGTGGAGTTAAAGACGTTGATCAAAATACAAAGATTATCCCAGAATTATCTCCTGGATCAAACGAGAATATCTTATACTTCTATAATGATAACGATAATACATTACAGGTAACAACAACTGCTCTAGATTTTTACTCTATTGATACTATCAGATCTCTTATCAGTAATGAATTTGAAATTACATCCGCTCTTCTCACAATCGATAACGGAGCCACAAATCTAGATAATACATCTGTATCAAGATCTTTCCTTCATACAACTAAGCAATATTTTGACCTTGGATTATCTTCTGGTTTAACTGCAGATCCAGTTTTAAGACTTGACGATCAAGGCGATGTTTATTTGAACATTGGATTTGGATCTGGATCTTTAGACATGATCAAGATTTTTGACAGCGAATTGAAAGAGTTCGAACTTGCTGATGTTAGAATCATCTCAGAAAAACTTACTCTTGTAAAAGGGACTTCCAATAATGGATCTTCTAATCTATACGAAAATGCCAGCAACAATGGTTGTAAAACAACTGTTATTGCACACAACACTAATACAGGTGAGAAGGAATTTATTGAGTTTGGTATTCTTGATGATGGAAGCGATGTTTACCATACAGAATATGGAAATGTCAGGACGGGAGTTCAATTAATTGTTCCAACATTAGAACTAACTGGATCTAACGTTGTTAGACTAAATATTGAATTAGGTGCTGATATTGCTCCAACTGAAACTGTAAATATCACTGTTGTTTCAAACGTTACTAAGAAATAAAAATGGCAACTACAAAAGAAAAGTTTGATTCTACAGGTGGATTTTCCATCGACAAGACTGTTATTGTCGATGAACTTAGAAATGCTAAAGATTTAAACACTCTAGAGATTAGAAATTCTTTCTACTCAGATAGTAAGATTACTAATTACATCTTGAGGGGATTAAATACGTCTGTTTTAGCATTGGATGATATTGGAACTCAAATTGTAATTGATAATAACACTATTAACTTTATCACGGGTCATATTATTGCTGTTAATCCTTTAGCAACTGTTTATTCTGCTAAATTGGAAACAACCATGACCTGTGATAATACTGGATCCACAACGGTTCTTTCTTCACTAAGAACAGTCATCAAAGATGATATTCCCATTGGACAATCTTGGTCTATCGATCCTCTAGGATCTACGAATAGATTTAGTTATACAACTACGAGAGCTGGTACTACTAATACAATTAAGTGGCTGGTTTCCACTCAAGTTATAAGTATTCTATGGCAGTAATGCTAAATATAACTGAGGCAAAGTAGGCGGAGCTAGTCAGCACCATGAGTTTTAATATCAATTCCGACAAAGAGTTTATTAGAGGTTCTCAACCTAAGCTCATCGGTGATAATGAACTTACTGTTAGAGTAGGCGTAGGTTCTAACGAAAGAGAAATTCTTAGAACCGAGCTTGATGCAAACACGCAGTTGCCGCGTGTTGGTATTAACAGAACTGGGCAGAGAGTTAATAATATTGATATTATTAGTGGTGGTAGTGGATATACTGTTGAACCTTCAGTAACTATCGATCCTCCAGCAACTGCTGGTGGAGTACAAGCACTTGCTTCTGCTTTTATTTTTAATGGTCGTGTTGTAAACATTGCTATTAACAATCCTGGTAGTGGATATACCACTGCTCCTAATGTTGTAATTACTGGTGGAAATGGCGGTGGTGCTGATGCTGAAGCGTTCTTGGATACTGTTGACTATGAACTTGATATTAATGGTGCTATCAGAACCTCAACGTCTATCATTTCTGATACTGCAAGAATCTTAAACCTTGATATTGACAATTTCGTTACTCCAGACTTGGAGTTGCGTGGTCCAGATTTCAAAACCTATATGAATAATACAGGTACTATCTGGGATAGTAATGTTATTATTCAAAAAGATTCATATAGATATTTTGGTTCAAATGTATATCAAGCACTAAACACTGGTCAGACAGGAAACGAGGCACCAGAACACTCTGATGGCACTCAACTTAATGGTGAAGTAAACTTCAAGCACATTGGTTTTCGCGTAGTTGACCAGAGTGCTTATGCATATAATGAAACGGGAGAGTCAGGTATCTTCCCACGTTCTATCACTCCTCTACTTGGCGATAGATCGGATAAGATCGCTACAACAGAATACGTCCTCAACCTAGCAACGAATGACGTTGGTGGTCGTATCTATGTTTCCGAGCAAATTGGTTCGGACCTAAACGATGGTCGTTCTGCTGTTGCTCCTGTTAGAACAATTAAAAAGGCAGCACAACTTGCTTGGGCAACTCCTGGTGTCAAAGAAACCATCATTGTTTCTGGTGGTGATTACCTAGAAGATAACCCAATTTCACTGCCACCCGATGCATCTATCGTTGGCGACAACCTTCGTTTGGTAATCATTCGTCCTAAAAACCCAGGCAAACATATTGTAAAATTTGGTGATAAAAACTACGTTATTGGTGTTACTTATCGAGACCAAATTGATTCCAATGGCGACCCAGTTGCTACTTGGGATTTTGCTATGGTCTTTGACGATAAGCAGAGAATCTTGGTTGACTATGAAGCAAACGGAGACTTTGGTGTTGAATTCCCCATCGGTCATCAAGTTTTTGGACCAGATCAATTCCGTGTTGGATTCCAGCAAAACACTGGTCTACAACAACTACAAACTGGTGTTGAGGTTGTTGGTGTTAACACTGGTGCTAGAGCAAATGTAATTGATCTTGTATTTGATTCTACAACAGGAGCTAACGCTTATGTTAATGGTAAGATCGACATTGAGCTGACAAGTGGTTCTTTCGTTGAAGGTGAACAATTTAGATTTATTACTTCTGCCTCAACTAATGCTTCTATTGCATTGACCATTACCAGAACTTCTGGTGCTAATAGATTTGTAACCACAACAGATCCAGCAGGACTTATTGCTGGTGGTTCTTATATTTTCTTAGATGATACAGATGATAGTAGTTTCACTTCTGGATATTATGAAGTTGTTTCTACTACTCCAGATGATCCAGATTCTCCAACAGAGTGGGACGTTTTAGTTGCTCCTCTACTAGGATCACCATCATGGGATAGTCAGCAAGCAGAAACAATTAATATTAATAGTGCTAGTGTTGTATCATACACATTTGACACAACATCACTGGAATCGATTAGAGCAGAGGGTGAAGTTGTTTCTGTAGAAGATGATATCACCGCAACTCTTCCTATTCAGAGAATTGATTTCTCCCAGCAAGGAGGATTTACAGGTGGTTTCCAGAATGAGCAGTTTGGAAACTCTGAAGATCTAGGTGGTATTGTATTTTACACTAACGAACTAGTTGGTAGATCTAATATTCACGACTTTAAAGAAGGTCAAGAAATTATTATTGCTGGTCTTCCAACCACAACACCAGATCTATCTTTCTTGAATGGAAAGCAGAGAATTTACAAAGTTATTGAAGATGCTGACGGTCGTGCAAGAAGATTTGTTATTCCAAAAAAAGCACCATCAATTAATGACGCCAACTTTGATCCAGGACAGTTTGCTACTGTCAGCACTTACACTAAAAGTGTTACATTATCTCTTCTAAACTCACCAAATACTTTCCCACTAGCAACTCCTGTAGAGAGAAGATATCAGGATGCTTGTGTGTATCTTCGCAACAATAGAGAGTTTATTGCTGACGAAGTTGTTGGAAGAATTAATGATGAATTCAAAAAAGAATACTTCTCTGTATATGATGTAAGTGGCAACGATTTTAAAATTTATCTAGGTACATCTAGATTTGAGCATACTTATGATAATTTAAATCCAACGGGTACAGTAATATTTGGTGGAAATAGTTATAGTATTACCGATTTCGTTTATGATGCAACAGTAACTGGTGTTGCTACCGTAACAACATCTGTTACAATTCCAGCTCTCGTAGAAGATTCTACTGTAAGACTTGCTGATCTCGAAGTTGAATGTGATAATGGAACAAAAGTATATCCAAGTTTCAATATTCCAGTAAGTGATGAGCAGTGTAAGCAAGACGTTGTTCACTTCATTAATGCTATTGTTAGAGACCTTGAGTTTGGTTCGAACCACAATATTATCGAAGCAGCACAAAAGTATATCGTAGGTGCTAAAGTTGATTATGTAGAAAACGAAATTATTCAAACAGTACGTGCCATTGAGTATGCTAGAGAACTAGCAATCTACGCAATGTGTAATTGGAGAACTGGCAATAGAACTGGATCCGATCCAGTCTATGTTCCACAGTATTCATCACTGCCTAGATATTTTGATGATAGTGTTATTACAAGCACTGCTCTACTAAATGCTGATGGTACAGCAAATGGCAGTGGAAAAGCATGTGATGATGTAAGATCTGCTATTGACACACTATCATACCTATGGGTAGATGTAATTGCTAATAATGCATCTGGCACTTTCTTAGATGCTGCGTACTTAATTGCAAGAAATAGAGATCTGATTGCAGATCAAGCACTAATTGATACCGAGACAACATATCCATCACTAGGTCTTTCTGATATTCATCAAAGAAAGTGCCGTAGAGACATCAACTATATTCTCAGTGGTCTTATTAGAGACCTTGTTCTTGGTGGAAATAGCGGTATTGTTACTAACGCAGAAGCATATTTCTCTGGTGCAGCATTAACTGGCATCGATGCTTCTCAGTTGGATGAAACAAGATATGCATATGGTCAGGTAGAAATATATGCTATCGCAGCAATGCGTAATTGGACTGATGGTGCTGGAAACGCAATCTCCACAACTTCACCAATCCCTCAGTATACAGATAATACAATTCTTGCAGATCCTTCATCTCCAGATTGTGCTAATGTCGCTGCGGCAATCAATACTTCAATGAGTATTTTGGATGGCATTCTAGAATATGCTGATAATCCACTAAGTCCAACCGCGATTGAACCAGGATCAACAACGGTTACAACTGGAACTTTATTTGATCCTGCTGATATTATTACATATCCAGATTCTTACATCTATGATCTGAATAATGTAAGAATGGCAGTTCGTGGTTTCTATAATGATTATCCAATTATTGAGGCATCACCATATACCCAGAACTCTTCTGTTATCTCCTTCCTTGGTGGTAGTGGTGCCCTGGTTGATGGTTCTAAGGTTAAGCAACCTAACTGTCCTTTCCCTGGTCTAGAACTCGATGGTACGGCAACATACCCCAACCAGGGTAAGTCGATGGTTGCTTCGGCATTCACCATCGTTTCCTTTGGTGGTACGGGATACAAGGTTATTGAAGATGGATATACTCAGTTGGTTTCGGTATTTGTTATCTTCTGTGCTGACGGTGTTCTAGCAGAAAGTGGTGGCTATTGCTCGATTACTAACTCTGCAACAAACTTCGGTATCTACGCTCTTCGTGGTATTGGATATAGAAGAGAAGCATATGAATTTGACGTTGCAACTGTTGCTAACGTTTCCGCAACTCCAACAGGTAGAGCAGTTCTCACCGTTGATGGTCTTGGAAGAGAACCACTAGAACATTACGTTGTTAAGATTGATGGATATGAAAACACTAATCCAGATATCGAATACTTTATCGATGCTGTTGGCGCTGTTGGTGCTGGTCCACCATTCACAGCTCAATTAACAATTGATGATGGTCAAGGTCAACCAATGGACCTTACCGATAGTTCAACAGGTCTTCCAGTTTCTACTGGAAATATCTTAGGTAAAACTATCAGACTACATAGACCATCTATTGTTAACTCCTCTTCCCACACTTGGGAATTTGCAGGTTCTGGTACTAACTATCTTGCTCTACCCGAAAACGGTGGTACTAAGATCGAAGCAAACGAGCAAGTATCTGAAGACTATGGACGTGTTTATGTTTCTGGTACTGACGAACTTGGTGACTTTAAGGTTGGTACTTTTGCCAGAATTGAAAACAGAACTGGTGCTATTACATTTACAGGTACGGTTACTATCTCTGAAGTTGAATTCCTGAAACTGAAAGGAGGAGACGTTGTTGTTACAGGTTTCTCTGCAGATAATACTCTTGGTGGTGCTGGTACAAGCAACTCGGTTCTACCAACTCAGAAGGCAGTTAGAGACTACATCACCAACAACCTCGGTCCATACATTAACAAACCATACTCTACGAACGCTGTTCCTAGAGCACTGGTCGAACTTACAGATTCTGGTAAGATCTCTATCGATCAAATTCCAGCACTTAGACCATTTGAAGTTTATACTGTTGCTGACCAAGCAGAAAGACTTGCTCTAGAAGGAGCACTTGCTGGTGATATTGCAATTCAAGCAGATACATCAACGTCATTCATTCTTAACAATGACCTTGACAGTTTGTTTGCTGCATTTGTACCAGATCCAACTCTACAGTTCACTATCGGAGATATCTTCACTGGTAGTCTCAGCGGTGGACGTATTCAGGCAACTGAGTACAGAGAGGGTGTTGTATATCGCTTGAATATTACAGATGGTGGTTCTGGTTATACTCAACCACCAAACGTAACTATTTCTGGTACATTGCAACTTGGTGGTGTAGAAGCAAAAGCGGAGACTACGATTGCAAATGGTGAGGTTGTAACTCTATCATTAGTTCTATACAATGGATATATTGGTGGTAAGGGATATACTGCAGCTCCAACTGTAACTATTGCTGCTCCTGCTGGTTCTGGCACTCAAGCAACGGCAATCTCTCTAATTGAAAATAGATTATATGGAGATATTGTCAACAGAGTTTCACTAGAAGATACTGACAGTATTGAGAGTAGTGATATTCCTTCAGAAACGGTCAATATTACCAGAATTGTAAACACTTCTGCTTCAGATAGCAATAACTGGGTATCTCTATCTTCCAACCAGATTGCTGCTTCTGACATCACATCTGGTGTTATTGAGACAGACAGACTTGCATCAGGCGGTGCTGCAAACTCGTTTACATTCTTGAGAGGAGATCAGAACTTCGCTCTAGCAGTTCAATCAATCAAAGGTGCCGAAGTTAGATACTTCGATAAGCTCTACAGCACAGCAAGTTCTGGTTCCAGTCAACTTATTTTCCAAACAAACTCTGATGTTCTTATTGGTCATGAAGTTGTTAGCAGTGTCCTAGGAATTCAAGCAAATACTAACATCACTGGTGTTATTACCGCTGCAGGTCTAACAACTATCTCCCTGAATAATCCACTAACTCAAACAATTAATGCTGGAACAATCATTGAGTTTGAGCGTGGTGGTTCTCCAGTCACATTTGAATCTTCTTACACTCAAGGTAATTTTGTTGACGACATCATCATCGCTAATGGTGGTAGTGGTTATACAGACGGTCAATACTTTGATGTAGAATTGACTGGAGGAACTGGAACTGGAGTAAAAGCAAACATTGTTGTTTCTGGAAATTCTGTAACATCAATTACTGTAACTGATGGTGGTCAAGGATATAACAACGATTTTAGTATTACAACATCTCCACTAGAAATTGGTGCAGGATCCTCTTTAGTTCTAGAAGCAAAAATTTCAACCGTTAACAGACAATATGCTAATGTTTCTATTGATGTTCAAAGAGTAACAGATCTTACGATTTCATCCGACCTTTATGGTACTATTGGTGTCGTAAGACTCAAAAAAGATCAGTTCAATATTGGTACTGCAGGAAACGGTTCGGTAGAAATTAAAACTGGACCTGGATCAGGTTTAGATGCTGACCTTCTTGATACTAAGCAAGGTTCATTCTACCTAAACTCCAGCAACCAGAATGCTGGTACTCTGCCAACAGATAGACTAGCTGGTACATATAACATCAGTGTTTCTGGTTCTTCTGGTAATACATTAAGACTTGCAACTGGTACTAACAACCCAACTTCAAACCCAACTCCAAACAACTTCGTTGAGGGTCTCGTTGCTAACACGATCAATAATTCCGCAGACCTACTGAATGATGGTGGATCGCAGCACCTTGTTCTCACAATTAGAAACAAGGGTCAGGGTCTAACTGCTGAAGGTGGTGTCAGACAGATGGCATTTACCGACAACGATAACATCTGGTTGCGTGGTTCAGGAACTGGTGTTACTGCATTCGGTTCATGGGCAAAAATGTGGACCTCTCTGAATGATGGTATTGGTTCTGGTCTAGATGCTGATAGGTTAGATGGTGCTCAAGGAACTTGGTACAGAAACGCTCTCAATATTAACTACGGTACACTTTCTGATAATAGACTACCAGGATTTATCAGTGCCACCAAGGTTAGAGATACAATTACTGTTCAATCCTTTAACGGTGATCCTAAGTATAGGATTTATATTTCTGGTAGAATTCTAAACACAACACCATTTGTCCCTGGTCAAAGTGTCAATTTATATAATGCAAACTCACAGGCAACTGGTGCTATCACGATTGATAATTTGATCATTAACGATGATCTTGCAGACAATATTAACGATTACACAATTATTGTTGGTAGACTAACAACTGGTAATTTTGTTGGTGCTCTAACAATTGGTACTGCTAGCGATAGGCAAGAATTCCAAGACTTTGCTATTGATGATGATAACGTAGTTGAAGTAGCAAAACTAGAAAGTGATAGCGGCACTGCTAATCTAAGATTAGGAAGAAGAGATGGACAGGCAACATCGCCTGCTGTCTATTTCACCAGTTCTCAATTAGTACCTTCTAACTACAATGCTGCTATTATCGCAACTGGTGGTAATGCATCTGATGGTTCTGGAACCCTAAATGTTCTCGTAGCAAACGCAGATGGTCTGAATGTAAATGGAAACATTGTTTGGAACGCTGGAAACATTGAGTTCCAATCAGCAAATGTTGCCAACACTGCTGTACAACGTGATGCGAATGGCAACTTCTCTGCTGGAACAATCACAGCAAACTTAACTGGTTCTGCTTCCTTGAACGTACTCAAGGCAGGCGATACCATGACAGGTACGCTAACAATTACTGGTGCTTCTTCCAATTTATCAGTATCTGGAACTGGTACATTCCTAAGCACGGTTAGTATTACTGATGATCTTGCAGTTGATACCGATACACTATTTGTTGATGTATCTACTGATCGTGTTGGTATTAATACATCTGTACCTCAAGCATCTCTTGACGTTAGAGGAGACATCTACCTCAGAAATGGAACTCCAACAATTTACTTTGATGGAACTTCTGATGGAGGAACTCCAGCCACTGCCGATATGGCAATTAAGGCAACACCAGAGGGTCTTGATTTCATCGAACCAGAAGATGGAAATAAGATTCAATTTAGAATTCTAGATGACAGTGGTGTGGATGCACCATTTGGTTATCAGATTAATGGAACTAGAATTTTTGATAATAACAGAAATCAAACAAACACAAATTCTATTACATTACAAAATACTAGCAACGGTGCGATTAACTTCCGCAACAATACTGCCACAAGATACTGGAGAATTGGTAGCAATACACAATCAAATAACTACTTCACATTTGAATCTTCTGATTCAGCAGGAACAACTACATTTACTGGAAGTCCTGCACTTGGAATTGATGGTGTAAATAATGCTGTAACTATCAACACAACTGATACCTCTGGCATTGATCCTACTGATGGTTCTACGGTTAGAAACTATAAGTTTAACGTCCAAGGTGATGTTAACTTTAATGGTCAGTTGTTCCAGAACAACGCTGAGTTTGTCACCTCCAGATGGACCGAGGCATCTAATGGCGATGATATCTACAGACTTTCAAAAGTTGGTATCAATAAAGAAGATCCAACTTACACACTACATGTTCTTGGTTCTGCAAATATTGAAGGACAAGATTTTGTTAATGGTGCAAATAATAGAGTCCTTTATGCTAACGGTATCAAGCAATGGATTGATACTTATGGAACATTTAAAGCGAACAGAAACTTTGTCGATGAAAACATCACAATTCCTTCAGGATACAATTGTGGTAGTTTTGGACCACTAACAATCAATAACAACGTTGTAATCACCATTTCGGATGGTGGAAGCTGGAATATTGTCTAAATATACATAGCGTGATAATTGAGTATCCATGGCGTCCGAATTAAGAGTTGACCAGCTGAAGTATACAGCAGCTGGTCAATCTACAACACCCAACATTTCACTAAACACTGATGGTTCATGTACCTTTGGTGGAGATATTGACATTGGCAACAATGATTTGTTGGTTAACGGTCAACCATTCTCCACATTGCCAGAACAAATCCCAGTGGGACAAGAAGGTACTACTGCAGGCGCTGTTCTAAAGTCTGATGGTGTCAATGCATATTGGGAAATTATTGTTAATTTTGAAGATGGATTTGCTATCACTAGAGGATATCCCGCAGCAGGATATCAATCCTCATCTTCTTGGAAAAATGTTAATAGATTAGCACACTCTACATTTACAATATCCAATTTAGGCGATCTCTTAACATACTCGGATGCATATACTGCAGGTGCTCAGAATGCCAATATGAGAGCATATGTATATTGTTCAGGTGATAACTGGAACACCAATAGCACTAATGTTTCGACTTTCAGTATGACAACCGAAACAAATGCAGGAACTGCTACTTCTATGGCAACTGCCAGAAACAGAACTTCAATTATGAAAAGAGACTTTAAGTATGCATATGTTTGTGGAGACAATGGAGATCGTCCAGATAGATATGACTTGACAAATGATGGTGTGACTACAGTTGCTGGATCTGGTGGATCTGGTGGAAACAACCCAGCATGTGGTTATGGCGAAAATAATGGAATGTATAAGCAAGGTGGAAATGCATATTTGTTTGACTTCGCCACACAGTCATGGACCTCTTGGGGTTCTCCTCCAGGAACAGATGGAACTAATAAAACAGTTTCTAGTAGAAAAGGATTCTCTTACTGGAATGAAGCAGGTGGTTATCAAACCAACGCTGCTATGACGAGAAGAGATACTGCTTCTGGTTCTAACCTTCAATCTGTTTCTAAACCAGGAAATACAGGAGAAGAAACTTTCCACACAGGTATGGATTATGGTTTCATGAACGGCATGTATAATGGCGCTCAGAACAATACTGGAGGATCATTTAACTACTCTACTCATAGTTTTACATTCAGTTCCTCACTAAACTCAACGGGACCAGGGGGTAGAGCATCTGGTGCTGCTATGGAATATGGTACACTAGCAACTGGATACACAGGAGTCTAAAAATGAGAAGATACTTTATTTGCAAAAATACATTTGATTCCTCGGTCTTGAGATCATTTGCACCAATCAACAATATTCTAGATTGGAATTGTTTTTCAATTGAAGAGGAAGAAGCAAAATTACTACCAGGGTATGCGGTAGAGATTGACAAAGAAATGGCAATCTTTGGTATGAGAAGTTGGGGAGATATTAGATCAACCATCAAAATCTCCTCTGCTGATGTGGAATTGAATACGGAGTTTGATGTTTTGTCATATTATGACACTTCAATGTCTTCAAAGATTGCTATTCCAATGACAGATAAAAGATATAATACTGTCTTGAAAACAATGAAATTGTTTGCTAAGGTTATCATTGAAGATACATTTGAAACAAGATTTAAATCTCTAGATGATGGAGTGTCTGAATTAGAAAAGAAAAACTGGGATTATATTTCAGAAGATCTTAATAATGGAACTGATTTTATTCTGTCTGAATTAGCAGGTGCTAAGGGCATCACAGTTGAAAAATTGAAGGATTCTATTTTAGAGAAGAAAGAATCATATAGGTTAGCAACTAAAGAATTGTTTATCAATATGAATTCTTTAAAACAGCAGTTCTACAGATGCTCTACTATTAGGCAACTAAATAGACTATATGAGGATAAGATGGGAATCCCAATGCCTTATGAACAGGCAAAGGATGAAAAGAGAATTGATGAACAAACAAGATCGCAAAATCCCGTCGCTCCTGGTATTAAATTCTAAGTTATTATTTTTGATTTAGTTATGATCACAACAGAAGAAATATTTGAACTTGCCAAAAAGGTTGCTATTGGCATGTCAAAAAATCAAATAGATGACTATGTAATTAAGTCTCATGTAACTGGAGATAGGCAACTAAAACAGGTTATGCTTGAAATTGAAAATAGATTGCATAACTTTGAGAAAATGAAAATTGGTGAGAGAAGAAGTGCTCTCGCCGTTAAGATTGCTCAAGATAGATTAGATAATGCAGAAACCGCTTTTGAAAAAGAAGAAGCGGAGATTGAAGTAGATGATGCCAAGTTAGATCTAGAGATGTGGGAAAGAAGAAAGTCCCAGTTATCTTATGAACTAAATGTTTTTGTGGAACATATTCAAAAACATATTACCACTAAAGAAGAACTTGAAAAAGCATCAGAGTGGAATGAAGAGGAAGAAAGAAAGTATTGGATTGCTAGAATGGGCAAACAAGCTGCTTTAGATCTTATGGCTCATGGTAGAGTAGGTACTGGTAATTTAGATTCTATTGCTATGATGAAGCAAGAAGATCAGATTGCAATCCTCGATGTCGCTTCCCAGTATTCATGTCTTATGAAACTTTCCATGGATAAGATTACTGGAAGAACGGAAAAATACTTCAAGGCATATGCAGAGTCTCCTGATGTAAACATTCCTACATTCCACGGAATTGAGGAAACAATGAACGTACCTCTACTAGATCAAATTAAGGATGAAATTAATGCGAAGTATCTTCAGTCTACCGATCAACCCGAAATCTGATTGGAAGTTTACACAAGACCACTTTATTCCTTTCTTGAAAAAGAATAAAGATTTGATCTATGATCTATATTTTACATGTCGCATCGAACCATTTGGTCAAGATGCGATGGGAGATATCTTTGTAAAAGATCCAGTAAGGGGAACAACTATCAATGCTTTATGGATTGCGGATCAGACTGGAATTCCCCTTTCTGCCACTTTCAATAATATGTGGGTAAGACCAGATCAGAAAAATCTAGATTTGTGGATAGAGAACTTTAAACCACTATACCATAAAGGTATTCGTATTGTAACTCTACCACATACAACATGGGTATCTACAGGACAGATTCAGAAAGAATTTCCTGAACTGTATATTAAGAATACTATTCTACGCGAGGTTACTAGACCCAATGAAGTAGTTGCTGCAGCCAAGGCAGGATTTCATTATGTCAATCTAGACAGAGACCTGATGCGTGATAGGGAGCAACTAGAGCGTATTATTGATGCTAAAGAATATTGTGCTTCTATTGACAAACCAGTAAAGCTTTCTCTACTTGCTAATGAAGGATGCTGGGGCGGTTGTCCTATCATGCCAGAGCATTATCAATTCAATGCTACAAGATGTGGAGATGGTCCACAATATTTTAATGATTCTATTAGTAGAGTCTCTTGCTCTACCTGGCAGTATGAGGATGCTGCTGTATCATTAAAAGCAGCAAACATTCCACCTTGGAGAGAAGACTGGCAAGAATTCCTTGATCTAGGTATTGATGTATTCAAGATGCACGGACGCGAGAGTATGATGCGTCTGAAAGAGTCTATGGATATCATTGAGAGATGGGACAGAGAAGAAGAACTACTCTTCCCACAACTTGATCCATATATGGAAGATCTTGATATGAAAGATCGTCCTATTGATATTTGGAGAGACAAGATCAAAACATGTAAGTTTGATTGCTGGGACTGTAATTACTGTGAGTCTGTCGTTGACGCACACCTTAAAAAACAAGATCGTGAGTTGCACCCATATATTCAACGTTGTTTAGATTCTATAGAAAAAGCAACAAAGAAAGAATCTAAGTTTAATCATGACATCGAAGGTCTGTCATCTAATACTGTCAGGCACTTCCTCAATAATATCTGTTCCTATGACGACACCAAGTATCTAGAAGTTGGTGTATACAATGGAAGTACATTCTGTGCTGCTATCCAAGGCAACGATCTCACTGCATACGCTGCTGATCATTGGGAAGATAAGAACATCAGACCAGTAAGAGATGATATCAAGTGGTCTGGTGAAGAAGGATCTATTGAAAAGTTTATTGAAAACGTCAAAACTACATGGACTGACAACAGCAACATCGCTATTCTAAATGGTGATATTCGTATTGCTACGGAAGAAAACTTGGATAAGAAAGTCAACACTATTTTTTATGATGCAGACCATGATGGATCCGTCCAGAAGTCTTGTTTAAATCATATTCTTAATTACACAGAGGATGAGTTTATCCTTATTGTAGACGATGCAAATTTTAAAGATGTGGTAGAATCTGCAAAGGAGTTTGCATCCGAAAATAAACTAGACATTTTGTATGAGAGAATCATTCTTACAGATGAGTTGGAAGACTCTAACTCCTGGTGGAATGGTATTGTAATTTTTGTACTGAAGAAATGAAACTATTCCCATTATTTCCAATTCAATTAATCGCACATGATCTAGAAAATTATCTAGATTATAGAAATAAATTGGTTAGGTATTGCTATCAAGATCAAAAAGAAAGTGCAGGAGTTACAATATCAAATATCGGAGGATGGCAATCTGAACACAAACAGATTGATTTACTTGAAGATGTGTATAAAGAAATTTCAGATTGTCTTTCAAAATATCTGACATCAAATTTTGCTTTCAGTATGCCGTGGATAAATATCAATCCACCAAAAACTTTTAATGAAAGACATACACACCCAGGATCAGATCTTTCTGTTGTGATGTATGTGAAGTCTTTAGAAAATTCTGGAGACATTGAGTTAACAAACCCAGCATATATTGAATCTTTCAATCTGCTTAGTTCTGTTTCTCAAGAAGCAAATCTTTCACCATCAGTTTCTATTACTCCAGTGGAAGGAAGGGTATTAATTTTTCCATCAAACATACTTCATAGAGTATTGGAAAATAAATCAAATGACGATAGAATTAGTATTGCTTGGAACGTAAAAATATTATGATTGAAACCTTCGATATTTTCCCAAATGCAATTGGGAGAATCATTTACGATAAATCAGAACCAACTAAAAAAACTATATTAGATCTTATGGAAGGAACTGAGATGGAACCGAATGCAAAGGATTCATCTTTATATCATTTTGATAACGAAACTAATAAGTCATTTTTACACAAAGAATGTTTCTTAGAATTCAGAGAATGGATGGAAAAAACTTGTACGGATTTTGTAAAAAATACTTTGGGATATAATATCAGTGGTAATATGATTATTACTGATAGCTGGTTAAACTTATGCGATAAAGGTGGTGGACAATATCCACACTTTCATGGCAATGCTTATATTTCTGGTACTTACTATGTTAACTTTAAACAAGGACATTCTCCACTATGTTTTAGGCATCCAGAAAATTCAACACATTCACATTTCCCAACTATCACACTGCAATGTGATAAATCAAATCCAAACAAATATAACTCAGATGTTTTTGTTTTTCCAGAAGAGGGTGAATTGATTTTGTGGCAGTCTAACCTAACTCATGGATACAGCGATAATCAATTAGATGGCAGAATTTCCATATCAATGAACTTTATGCCAGAAATTGTTAATAACGACAAGTATTCCTATAGGGTAGTTCCTCTACATAAATAAACATGTAAAGTAGATTTGAGTGCCTTTTCATGGCTAGTATTCTGGAAGTTGGGCAAATTCGAGCGTCGGGTGGTAACGTCGCTATGGAGATTGATTCCACGGGAACAGTCAATTATCCACAAGGTATGACTATCAATGGAATTGACCCCTTTGCTGCAAACGCTATCGAAAGGGGAACCAGAGCAGAAAGATCTACTGCTACTGCAGAAACTATCAGATATAATACTGATGATGCACAATTAGAGCATTATTATGAAAATCCTGCAGGAGCTCCATCTGATAGTCTTTGGGTTCCTGTTGGTGGTAGAAAATTAGTTGCTTGGGTTGAAAGAAGTGATCCTTTTTCTAGTTTAGATATTTTTTGGGGTCCTGGAACTGGATCACCAATCAAGCAATATTATAACTCATATGAAGTTATCATGAACTTCTATGAGCAAGGTGGTGGTAATGGTGAGTATTACTGTCGTTTTATCAAAGCAGATGGTAGTGTAGATACGGGCAACAACTATTTCCACATGGGTTCTGGTTGGCACGCAAATGATGGTCGTCCTAGAGATGCATCTGGTACTGGTGGTAGATCATACTTCCAGATCACTACCCTAAACGATAGTTATGAATTGCAGTCAAACGGTGAAGCATCATGGGGAACTACCCTATGGTTCTCAAACACGCCAAATAACAGCACTGCAAACTACTGGGCATTCTACTATCACGGTGGAGGTGCCACAGAGCAAAATGGTGGTGCATACTATGGTGGTGGAGTTTGGAGAGGTGCTTCTCAATATCAAAGCACTGCTTATCCAATGGGTGGACTTAGAATTTATAATAATCAAGGGATGAGAAGTGTTAGTAGTGGTTGCAACTTTGCTTGTGCTGTTTATGCTACCCAACCATCTATTAGAGATTATCCATTAGCAGGACCATACACAGGATATTGATCCATGAAAAAACTAAGAGAAATTACAAAAGCAGAGAAACTCTCATACTATCACAATAAAGGTGATAGACCAGACAAATACATTCATGTAGAAGCAGATGGTACACAAAGACCATACACTCGTGAAGAATGGGAGGATATGGTTTGGGAGCATAGAAGACATCCAGATCTAGATCAAGTTGACCTTTCTTATATTGGAAAAAGACGTGAAGCATATCCAAATGAAGTTGAGCAGATTGATTCCATCTGGAAAATTATGAAACACCTCAGAGACAATGGAATTGATCTAGGTCCAGAAGGCGAAATGCTAGACACAATCCTCGCAGTAAAAGAAAATATTCAAAAACCAAACGGACTTTAAAATTTTATGGATTTATTTGTAACTAGGGTATCTGATTTTATTATCAAAGATATTGATACCCTTCGATTTGATATTATCAACCATATTCTACAAGAAGAAACTATACCAGAAGAGCACCGTTCTTATTCAATGAGAGGGGAAACTGGATATCATTCTAGGGATGACTTGTGTAATAGAAAAGAACAGTGGTCCAAAGATCTAAAGTTGCTTCTTCATACAATGATTCAGGAACATGCTGTTTCTCAAGACAGAGCAATCCCACCACCAGAAATTTCCAGAATCAATTGTTGGGGAATGGTAATGCGTAAAGGAGACTTTTCATCTTTTCATAACCACCCCTCTGCTTTGTTTAGTGGTGTGCTATACTTAGATGTGCCACAAAATCTCGGAGAAAAAGAAGGTCAGTTAGTATTTGTAGATCCTCGTGCTCAAACAAGAGTTGGAAGATACTACGATCATCATGTATTCCACAGAATTACTCCAAAAATTGGACATGGATACGTTTTTCCAAACTGGTTAGATCATTTTGTAGATCCTCATTACTGTGAGGGGAACCGAATATCTATCTCATTCAATCTATGTGACATGTAAATAAATAATCATACACACCATTTTCAGTGATAACTATGGACCCTTCAACACTAAAAGCAAATTTCGAAGAACAAATTGCTACTACCGAAAAGCAAATCAAAGAACTAGAAGAAAATCTAGTCAAGGCAAAAGAGTATAAGATCAAACTACAAGGTGGTCTTGAAACTCTCGGACTTCTAGAACAAGAACCAGAAGCAGAAGCAGAAGCACCAGCAGAATAAATACTAAATCCCTTCTTCCTAAATAGGTAAGAAGGGATTTTTTGTGTGTAATGGCATCTCCAAGTTCTAGGGCTGATCTTATCACTTATTGTAAGAGGCAGCTTGGTGAGCCTGTCCTCCAAGTTAATATTGACGACGAACAGGTAAACAATGTTATTGACGATACCATTCAGTTCTTCCAAGAGAACTGCTACAATGGTATGGAGAGAGCATACCTAAGACACAAAATCAATGCTGATGATCTAACAAGATTTGATGGTGAAGATACTACATCATCTGGAACTACGAACTGGGAAGAGGCAACAAATTATATTCCCATTCCAGATCATGTTGTAGGTGTCACCAGAGTATTCGGTCTAGTCAGCAACTCAATCCGTTCAAACCTTTTTGGTGTTGAGTATCAACTGTTCCTGAACGACTTGTATGCGTTTGGATCACTTGACATCCTCAACTATTACATGAACAAGCAGTATCTAGAGACGCTAGATATGGTCCTGAACAATGGATCATTCCAGCAGTTCAGATACACCATGCGTCGTGATCGTTTGTATCTTGATATCAATAAGGCATTCCTCAAAGAGGATACCTGGCTCTTGATTGAAGCACATCGTCTCATTGATCCTAATGATGCGACTGAGATGTATAACGATATGTTCGTGAAAAGATATGCTACTTCTCTTATGAAAAAGCAGTGGGGTCAGAACCTAATCAAGTTTAATAATGTTCAACTGCCTGGTGGTATTACCCTTAATGGCAGAGAATTATACACAGACGCACTAGCAGAAATTGAGAAGATCGAAAGCGAAGTTCTCAGCAAGTATGCTATTCCACCTATGGATATGATCGGATAAGATGCCTACTAGTCCTTACTTTCCAACATACTATCAGGGAGATCCTGGAGAGCAAAACCTCTACCAGGAT
>Ga0255772_10000308_pt1 | contig 48909 bp, 39 predicted proteins | sample 071ome_34_FD_179970 | JGI IMG/M metagenome (GOLD analysis project Ga0255772, IMG submission 179970) | Coastal salt marsh microbial communities from the Groves Creek Marsh, Skidaway Island, Georgia - 071411BT metaG (version 2) | ecosystem: Environmental > Aquatic > Marine > Intertidal zone >...
CTGGAGACCATGAAGATAAGTCTTCTCTCTATCAGATTCCATACAAGAACATGGTTAAGTACATGTTTGAGATGCAAGATGATAATGAGTTTGAAATGCTCTACGGTGCATTGAAAGCACAAGAGACAATTCGTTTCTGGTCTACTTCTTTCCTCCGTGGTACTACGATGGATAACTGTATCATCATTGTTGATGAGATGCAGAACCTGAACTTCCACGAACTTGATTCTATTATCACTCGTGTGGGTGAGAACTGTAAGATTGTTTTCTGTGGTGATGCTGCACAGTCTGACCTTGTGAAGACCAATGAAAGGAATGGTATTCTTGATTTCAAAAAGATTATCATGGCGATGACAGAAGACTTTGAGTCTGTTGAATACGATGTTAATGATATTGTCCGCTCTGGATTCGTCCGTAATTACATTATGACTAAAATTGCACTAGGTATCTGATGTTTGTTCATTTAGATTATTTGAAAGATGAGGTTGATCTGGAAGCAACTAATGTAGATGGGACTCGTTTCTACAAAGTCCCATCTGGGAAGATGTATCCGTCAATTACTTCGGTCACAAGTTTTTATAACCGTGAAGTCTTCGTTGAATGGAGAAAAAAAGTCGGTGAAGAAAAAGCAAACAAGATTACCAGGGAGTCTACATTCCGAGGAACAAAGTTTCACGATTGTGTAGAACACTACATGAGGAACACCCCAATCAGTGAGATTGAGATGCTTCCTTCAACAAAGTTTCTCCTCCTTGCGGCTAAACCTTATTTGGACCGTATAAATAATATACATGCTTTAGAGAAGTCACTATACAGTGACTACCTTGGTCTTGCAGGTAGAGTTGACTGCATTGCAGAGTACGATGGCGAACTCGCAGTCATTGACTTTAAGACGGCAACAAAAATAAAACCAGAGGAATGGATTCAAAATTATTTTGTGCAAGAAACTGCATACGCTTGCATGTATTATGAAATGACTGGTATACCAGTGAAAAAACTTATTACTATTATGGTAGCTGAAAATGGAGAATGTGTCGTCTATGAAAAGCGTAACAAGGGTCACTATATTAAACTTCTCACAGAGTACATCAGAAAATTTGTTGACTACAAAACAGGAACCTATGGAGAATCAGGTTGAAGATCTCATCAAGGAAAAATTTCTATGCCAAGCAAAATTTGCTCAGGAAATTGAAAGTCTTGTAAAGAACAATGGTTTCAATTACATTGATGCTATTCTTACATTCTGTGAAGAAAACAAGATTGAAATGGAATCCGTGTCTAAACTGATTTCAAAACCATTGAAAGAGAAGTTAAAGTATGATGCAATTCAACTGAACTTCTTGAAGAAAACTACAAGAGCAAAACTACCGTTATGATTTCCAAAAGTGAATTGATGCATTTTAAAATTCAGGCAGCAATGCGTGAAAATGCCTTTATTGATTCTGAATTAAAATATCTTGGAGAACGTTCTGGTCATCACTGGTATCTCGTCGCAGGCGAACATGAAGTGATGGCAGAACAAATTGAAGAGTTTGACCAAATTGATGATGACACCGATTGATGTTTACAAAACGTATCTCGCCTTCAAGAACCACTTTACTAAAGTAAGTTACAATTACTTTAAATATTCTGGTAAGTCCAGAGCATCTGTTGAAGCATATAACAATCGTAAGGATCGTTATTTCTTTGAGAGAATGTCTCGGAAGAAAACAGATGACGAGATCAAAGAATTTTTTCTTGCCAATTTCATAGAGTGTGACGATCCTGATCGCTTATGGATTGGCGAGATCATTCAGACTGGCAATGACAGTCACTCCTCTTGGTTGAAGAGATTTCAGGGACTTACCTATCTGTTCAAGACAGAGGTAGAAGTCTTTGTACATAGAGAAACCTTTCAAGAATTATTCACAATCAAAGGTCAATCGCATCCTGAGATATTGAAAAAGTATCTCCAGGGTGCTTTGTCTATTGAAACGATGGTAATCCTTGACATGATTCTTGATTACGTTAAGGATTTTGATACAAAACTGAATGACCCAGTGTGGGAAACCGTCAGTTTTAAAATTAAAAAATATAAACCATTTCTAAATATTGATGTGGAAAAATACAAAACAATTCTTAAAGAGCAAGTAGCATGAGCAGATTTTTTGATTCTGAAGTAGTAAGAGAGTCAGTTCTTGAACTAGAAGAACTTCAACAAAAACTCTACAGTGAGATGATGAACATCCACACATTTTCTGCTGAAGAAAAGAGAGAACACTTAGAAACTCTAAAAGCATTTTTGGAGAAGCAAAAGATTTTCTTCTTCCGTATTTCTCTTTCTGATGATCCAGATGCACTGGAGATTAAGCAAAGAGTTCTTGATGCAGCAAAAATGTTTGGTTATGATGAAATTGATGGCATGGACAAGTTCTTTGAGCAACTTGATTCCACGATCAAAAACCTGGAAAAATCCCTTGACAGGTAAGGGCACCTGCCCTATAATAGACCTGTCGTCAAATCCGACACATCCTAATCTATCCTAATTAATCCGTATGTCTTTCGCAAATCTCAAGAAGCAGTCTCGCTCTGGTTCCCTCACCGATAAACTGATCAAGTCTGTTGAAAAACTCAACGACAAGGGAAGCAGTGGTGCAGACGAGCGTATCTGGAAACCAGCAGTTGATAAGTCTGGCAATGGTTATGCCATCATTCGTTTCCTCCCCGAACCTGAGGGTTGCGATCTTCCTTGGGCACGAGTGTATACTCACGCATTCCAAGGTCCTGGTGGTTGGTTGATTGACCAATGTCTCACCACCAAGGAACAGAAGTGTCCTGTCTGCGAGCACAATTCCACTCTGTGGAACAATGGTACTGACTCTGGCAAAGAACAGGCACGTAAGCAAAAGCGCAAACTGTCATATTACTCCAACATCTACGTTGTCGCTGATCCCGCAAATCCTGACAACGAAGGTAAAGTCTTCCTCTTCAAGTTTGGTAAGAAGATCTTTGACAAGATCATGGAAGCAATGAAGCCTGAGTTCGCTGATGAAGAACCCATCAACCCCTTTGACTTCTGGCAAGGTGCTAACTTCAAACTGAAGATCCGCAAGGTTGAAGGTTATCAGAACTACGATAAGTCTGAGTTTGATCGTCCCTCTGCTCTGTTTGATGACGATGACAAACTGGAGAAAGTGTACAACAATCTCCATGACCTGAATGAGTTCCTTGATCCTAAGAACTTCAAGTCTTATGATGATCTGAAGAAGCGTCTTGACTACACTCTGGGTATCCGTGGTGTTCCTAAGTCCATGGATCCTGAAGTCCAGGAAGAAGAAGCACAGTGGGAACGTGAGCGTCGTGGTGACTACTCCGAACCGACTGTCTCCCGCTCTGAACCTGAACTGCCGAGTTATGATTCTAGCAACTCGGATGAAGAGGATGATTCCCTCAACTACTTCGCCCGACTGGTCAACTCCTGATTCAGTAACCCTCCGAAAGGAGGGTTTTTTTATACCCCAGAATCCTTAGGATTATACGACCTCTTCATGGTTCTACTTACATACTGTGAAGAGGTTTGGTGTCTCATCATGTTTCTCATGTCACTTACAAATGCCGACAAGTATTCTGGTTTTAGTATTTTTATAATTCTCTTTGCTTCATTTAATGAAGTTTCGTATTCATAATTAGTAACTGGTCCAACTGGATTTACAGTTTTGATTGTCCCATCAAATGCTGAATATGTAAACTGGAAGTCGGAGTCTACTTCTAAACCACCTTCCAGAATAGTTCTGTTGTATTCATCTCTGATTTCAAAAGTTTCATAGTGGTGAACAGCGTAGATGTTTTCGGTAGAACCATACTTATCAAGCAGGTAACTTTCCAGATCATTATGACTCAGAGGCCATTGATCTCTAATACTGGTTATATTATTTGTGATGAGCACTACCCAATCCAATTCTGGATCATCATAAACATTTTTTGCAACTACATCTGGTCTTGCACCTTCTGGAATTGTTCCAAATTTAAATGCAGTGATTGCACTTTCTATATCAGATCTAATTTTTGCTCTCTTGAAAATGTTTTTAACTTCAATTCGTTCATCACTTCTATTTGCACCAGGCAGACGAGAGACGTAAGATATGTTGGGTAGTTCTCTGAAGTATGACATTTTAGTAACCTATATCTGTTAATTTGACTGGTGTCAAATCACCTGTAGACTTTATGTCTCCATTATCACTTCTACCATTTTCTATATTTTCTTGGTAATCTGTATCGTAAATTGGTTCAAGTTCTTGAACTGTTAAACTGATTTGTATACTTACTGGTTGACCGTTTTCATACGATGACCAAATTTGCTCTGGGGTGTAGTTAACACTACATGTTTTAATTGCACATGGTTTTATTTTATTTACACCTTCAATTTCTTGTCTACCTTGAGTTTTGAATTTCAGTTTAAATATATTTGGAGTTCCCAAGAATAAAGAATTAGAACCTGCTGTTGCATTTATTTTTTTAACTGCCATTCCTTGCTTAAAGAATCTGACAATACGGTTTACCATCAATGCTTCATCTAGACTTCTAGGACTTAACTTCCATGAGAATTGGAATGATCTTAGGGTTGGTGAATTAAATAATAACTCCATGTTACTATTTGGAACAACCCCAAATCCTCTTGCTAATATAGATTCTGGAGAAACTTGAATTCCCGCCTGTGCTAATATTCTGGATGAAATAGCAGTTTTGATTAAAGCGCCAGATCCTTTATTTTCCAACAAACCCGCTATAGATTGTGCTCCTCCTGCATTGTTTAATAGTGCAAGAAATGTTGCTAGTCTACTTAACCCACCGATTCCAGTTAATGCTCCAGCAGCTGCTCCCACACCTGCCGCAGTGATTGCTGGTTTTGGAGCTGATGCATATGCATTAAGAACAGCAGCATTTAAGTCATTCATTTGATCTTCACCCCAATTGACGGAGTTGGAATCAGAAATGCTATTTGGCATTGGAAGATTTACAAGTCCAATAAATTTTTCTAGAGAAGTTGTTCGCACACTTCCTGATGTCAATATACCCACAGAACCACCCTTTTTGAATATATTATCTTTATATGGGGGTTTGTATTTGAATTGTGCTATTTGGATGTGGTCTTGTATTGAATTTATGTTTGCATCTTTATTACCATAGGTCGCATCTATTGGATATGTAAATGTGCCAGAAATTGCATCATCAACAGAACCAAACTGCAATCCATTTAACATATCCTCGGTGATAACAAGTTTATCCAACTGCACACCAGAAACTGTTTCAATACCCTTTACAAATTTGTTTGTGAGGGCAATAGCACCTTCACCTAGCGACTCAGCAAAACTCTTAATGGGATTATTGTTTTCTTCCTGAGATGGTGCTGGGGGTGGATTCGTTCCAATTCCTGCAGTTGCTTGTACCTTTCCGTCAGTCCCAACTCCAGTTGCACTTTTCAGAACGTTGTTTACTATTGGTGCTCTTTGTGTTCCGCTGCTTGCTTTTGCGTCAGCAGTCCATTTAGTGCCAGCAAAGGTAGATTCATTTTTAATTACACCTAAAACATCTTCTGTCGTGAGTGGTTTCTTCATCGTACCCACGCCAACGTTTAGGTCTCCATTCTTTATGAGTGTCAATCCTTCTTGAGTGAAATTTGACGATCCACCTGGAACAGATTGAAATAGAACAGTAGAACTAGTTGGTTCAACTAATACAACGATACCATTATTTGTATTATATCTTATCTCAAGTGGACGCTGGCCGGTATTGCCCACCTGCGCGTCATATACTGTAGCACTATTATCATAGAAATAATTGTTCTTGCCAATTCTCTTCGTGCCATCAGTTAGTCCACCATTACCTAACTGAAGTATATTTCCAGGACCAATATCTATGTCTAGTTTTTCTGCCATTTAACTGTCCCAGACCATTTGAAGTTCTACTTTAACACCATCACGATCTACGAATCTTTCGGTTACTAACCTAGCAATACCTTCCAGATCTCTATCTGGAATTATAAAGAGGTTATCCATATTACTGATGAAGTAACTGTGCAATGTTTTCTTTGGTACATACGCTGCTCCACCTTTATTTAGAAGGGAAGTTGCAACGGAATCACGATAACTTGGATTCAGGTAGTGAACGTTTGCACCAAGGATTTTGTCTTCTTGATATTCTAATATGTATGTTAGTGGTCTTTGGTCGTAGTATTTGTACCGATCTGGATACGCTGCACTGTAACTAAAGAAGCAGAATTCTCCTATTGAAGGTAACCTTTGTTCTGCTACTAATTCTAACTCCGAATATAATTGAGAAGCATACCAGTCTTCATCAGTGTTTGGTTTACCAATTGCTTTTTCTCTTATTCTTTGTTCAATGGTTGTGTCTTCAATATAATCTTCTTCTTCATCATATAAATCAATTAGTTCTTGTGCCTCTTTAACCGATTTTGCTCTTGGTGCTTTTCTTTTTTTGGGTGTGCTTTTTAGGTATGTTGGATTAAACCTAATTACGTCAATTAGGTCTTCTTTTTTTAGTCTACTATATCCAGTTATACCATAATTTTTCGCAATCGCTCTTAATTGAGTTAAATCATAACTAGAAAGATTCTTTTTTTCGTGACCAGTTAGTCTTGAATAAAATTTTGACGATGAAAATCTTGCCATTATACTCCTAGGTCGTCTTCTGTCATAATTTTAAATTCATAATTACGATCAGCACAGAACTCTCTTGCTGCTTTCCACTTTGCTTGGTTAACTACCCAAGTCTTTACTGAATTGGCCCATGCCTTTGTTCTTCTCTTGGGATTTTGTGGTGGCATCTCTACTTGTCTTTTGGGTTTAATTTCAACAACCACTGTTCTATGTCTTCCTGTTTTGTCTTTATACTTGATAAAGAAATCTGGAAAGTAACGATGAACTCTATTATCAACTGGTGAAATATAAGGAATCCAAAATTCTTCTGATTGCCACTGATCAACTTCTTCAGTTAGATCACAATACCTCATGAACTTCCGTTCCCATAAAGATCTGTAAACAATATTTGTGGGGTCACCTTTGTACTTTGTTGGGTTCTCTGGAAGGTAACGTCCATGATATGACATACATATAATATAAGTAGTTTCAAAGTATTTAGATGGCAGAGTCCGCCGAACTCTATTACGCAAAGATGTCTAGGGTTTCCGCTATTATCGGAAAACTGTCTCAGACTTCTCAGTTCATGGTGAATTTGAATTTGGCAGCAGGAGGTACTGGCGTCAATACTCACTTGACATCTTGTGGGTTACTTAATGATCCAAAGTCATATGATTTTCTTTGTTCTGATGTGACTCTTCCTGGATCATCATTTGACATGAGTGAAGAAAGTGGTAGTCGTCAAGGAGTTATTGAAAGATTTGCAACGAGAAGAATATATACGGACTTTGATTTGACTTTCTATGTTGACGATGATTATAACTCACTTCGTCTTCTAGAAGAATGGATGAATTTTATTGATCCAATTTATTCATCTGGTAGCGTATATCAAGGATCTGGTAATGGACAAACTGGATTTAGTGAAAGTGATAATTTTTACAGAATGAAATATCCAAATGAGTATAAGAGAGATATATCTGTAGTTAAGTTTGAAAGAAACTTCTTGGCGAATCCAAGTGTTCCTAATTCTGGTTTTAGACCACAATCATTAATTAAGTATACTTTTATTGATGCGTTCCCAATGAATATTGTTGCTATTCCATTTTCTTACGAGTCTAGTACCATCACAAAGGTTACTGCTTCATTTAATTATAGTAGATATGTTGTAGCAAAAACTGGTTTTGATACGCCAACTACAACTCCTAGCGGAGCACCCACAACAAATCCCGCGAATCCAGATCAACCATTACCAGAAAATGATAATTTACTTGGACCACCAACAGCGAAAACTTTCTTGGGTACTCCACTCAATTCTCAACAAACATTAAATGAGTTGTATAATGCTGGGTTTAGAGGGCAAATAAAAACAGCAGGTGACTTTGTTGGACCTTTACAATAACTCAATAAATAATCATACCTGAAAAATCTATAGGATATTATGCCTTTACCAAAGATCTCTACACCAACGTATGAGTTGGAATTACCTTCAACTGGAAAGAAGATTAAATACAGACCATTTTTAGTCAGAGAAGAAAAGATTCTGATTCTTGCATTAGAAAGTGAGAATGTAGATCAAATCACAAATGCAATCAAGACAACACTGAAGGATTGTATTCAAACAAGAGGAGTTAAAGTAGAGGAACTTCCTACATTTGACATTGAATATGTCTTCTTAAATGTTCGTGGCAAGTCAGTTGGGGAAGCAATTGATCTGGTTGTAACTTGTCCTGATGATGGGGAGACTACAGTTCCAGTCAAGGTTTACATTGATGAGATTTCTGTACAGAAAGATCCAGATCATACTACAGATATTAATCTTGATGGTAAACTTACATTGCGTATGAAGTATCCATCTCTGAATCAATTCATTCAGAACAACTTTGATTTAAATACGGATGATGAATCTTCACTTGAGAAGTCATTTGAAATTATTGCATCATGCATTGATATGATCTTTGATGCAGATGAGTGCTGGTCTGCTGCAGATAGCACCAAGAAAGAATTGATGTCTTGGTTAGATGGATTGAACTCAAGTCAGTTCAAACAGATTGAAGACTTCTTTGCAACTATGCCAAAACTTTCTCATACGTTTAAGGTTACCAATCCAAATACCGAAGTTGAAAGTGAAGTAACGCTGGAGGGACTGTCAAGTTTTTTCGGTTGATCATGGCTCATATTGACCTTGAGTCATTCTATAAACTTAATTTTGCCTTGATGCAGCATCATAAATACAGCTTGACAGAGATTGAAAACATGATGCCTTGGGAGCGAGATATCTATCTTGCACTTCTGAATCAACACATTGAAGAGGAAAATCTAAAAGCACAGCAGCAGGCAAACTTATAAATGTTTGAATCTATCTTTCCTTTTAAAAAACTTGGTAGCAAAATTAAATCGCCAAAAAAGAAAAAGAAGGCGATGGATTTTGTCACTGGTGGACAAGCACCAGGTGCATCTATAGTGTCTGGTGCTAGGAATAATATTGTCAGTTTCCAAAGGAATAATGTATCTGCACCTAGTCAGAATAATCTTGGTTCAGTAGTTAATAATATTTCAAACACCCAAACTTATGGTAGAGCAACTGGATATGATATCTTAGACTTCTTTGGATCTAAGAAAACAGAAAGAAGATTAAGAAAGAGTGTACAAAGACTTAGAAATTCTCTTGCAGAAACTTTTGAGATTGCTAAGTTTTTACGAATCACAATCAATAGAATTGCTAAGCAGTTAAAAGATATCCCATCCATCTCTGGTGGTGGAGGGGGTGGTGGTGCCTTAGGTTTAATTGCAGGTCTTATTGGTGGTGTTGTAAAACTAATAGGATCCGTTGTGGGTCAACTTGCTGGTTGGGTTATTTCATTATTTGGTAGAATAGGATTAGGTGGAGTAGCAAAAAGATTTTTACCTAAGATTGCTCTCGGTGGTATGGGAGTCCTTGGTGTCCTTGGACTTGGGGACACCTTCATGAATAAAGTTCAAGCACAAGAAAATGAACTTGACATTCAAAGAGGTGTAGAGAAGAGTACGGCAGAAAAACAAAGTAAGTCTACAGACACATTTGAAAAAATTATTAATAAGTTCAAACAAGCGGTAGATCTATTACTGTCTGGTGGAAAAGCAAAACAAGATGGAAAAGATGATTCATCAGTAGTACCAACACAACAATTAGTCCCTGGTGGTAGTACTGGGGGCCCTGCTGACTTTAGTGGATCGGAAAGTTCAGAAAAAGCTTTCAATTATTTTGTAAGTCAAGGATACACAAAAGAACAATCCGCAGCAATAGTTGGAAATCTATTGCAAGAAAACCGTGCAATGGATCCCACTCTTAAGAATTCAATAGACCACACAGGAATTGCTCAATGGGATCCAAAAGATAGATATCCAAAAATGCTTGCGTTTGCACAATCAAAAGGATTGGATCCAAACACACTTGAAGCGCAACTTCAATTTGTAGAACAAGAATTACAGACTGGTTCTGGAGGATTATCAAAAGCAAGATTACAAGGAACTAAGAGTTTAGAAGAAGCAACTCTCTTAGTAAGAAAACAATATTTGAGACCTGGTGAAGCAGAAGCCATGGATTCAAATAGACTCTCTTTTGCACAAGGAGTCTTATCTAAATATGGTGCAGGAAATACTAACTTAACTTCAGCACAACAAGTTAACTTTGGAAATGTACCAACAGGTAAACTAAGTCCAGAAGTATCAGTTATACAAATGGGAGGAGATTCTGGTGGGGTTCAGGCAGCACCTTCATCTGGAGGAGTATCATCAATACCTGCTCAAACTAAAGGACCATCAATTGCATTTTTGCCTTCTAATAATTTTGATAGTTATGCTGGGTTGAGTGCAAAGATGCTGTACAATATTGTTGAGGCATAAGAGATATGATTACTCTTTTAAAGTCTCCACTCAAAAATTCAGCAAACAATATTGTTGCTTCGCCTCAAACCAGAATGGTTAAGGCACTAGACTTTGACAAGAAGTCTGAGTACAAAAAATTTGTTAAATGGATAGACTCTAGCACAAAAGATCTAGAGAAGATAAAGATTCCATCAAAGAAAGAAATCAAGAAACTAGAAAAACTAGTTCTTGAGATGAATGGCGGCGGAGGTGGTGGTGGTCTTGGTGGACTACTTGGATTAATCCCAAGTATACTTTTCCCAGGTTTTGGTGGCCCAGATATTCCATTTATTAGAAGACCAAAACCACCGAAAGGTAAACCCAAACCAAAGTCACCCAAAGGTGGTGGACCAAAAGTACCAAAATTAAATCCCAAGAGTCTGAGTAGACTTAATGATTCTTTCTCTAGGTATATCTCTGGTAAATCAAATTTTGGTGATCGCCTTAGACTTTTTAGAAGAGGCAATATTGGTGCGTCTGGACTGTTCACAAAAGGTGGATTCAATGCACAAGGAGCATTAAAGGGGCAAGGATTTAAACTTCCAGGATTTGGCGGTGGAAAACCTCAGGCAGGAGCAACTCCAAATCTTGGATCTGCTACAAAGGCAGGTGGATTTTTGAAGAATGCTGGTGGTGTTGCCAGAAGATCATCTGGTCCACTAAGTCTTTTGTTTGCTGGATTGGATTATTCCGAGAGAAAATCAGAAGGACAAACTGAGACTCAAGCAATCGGAGGTGCTGCCTCAACTGCTGTAGGTGGAGCAGTTGCTGGATCTCTTGCTACTGCAATTGCATTAACAGTAATACCAGAACCATCTACTACGGTTGCTGGTTTGATCATGCTTGGATCACTCGCTGCATCATACTTTGGGGGAAAGGCAGCAGGAAGTTTGTCTGATAAAATTACTGGGGCGAACAAAAAAATAGATGCAAATAAAAAAATATCAGAAGATAAACAAAAAAGTGAAAATCAATTTTCTTCTGTACTGAAAACATTTGGTGAGGCGGTTGATGGTCTTTTGACTTTTGCGCAAGGAAGAACATCCGATAAAAAAGAAGGACCTTTAACTTATAGTCCCAGTTCTAATCTTCAGTACTCATTATATGGGGCACCAAAGGAGGGTGGTGGATATGAGTATACTGATCCTGATACTGGAATATCTATAACCCGTTCTAGTTCTTATGGAAAACTTCGTGGAAATAGAATACACAAAGGTGAAGATATTGCAGCACAAGTAGGAACTCCTCTTCGCGCTATTTCCGATGGTGAAGTTGTAGACTCTGATTTTGAAAGTGGATGGGGAAATTTCTTAGTCTTTAGGGATGACAAAGGTGTTCATCATCTTTATGGTCATATGCAAGAAGGGTATAAACGAGGTGGTCCAGTCAAGAAGGGAGATATTATTGGAAAAGTTGGAATGACTGGAAGAACATCTGGTCCACACCTACATTGGGAAACTGGAACTGGATGGAATGGGGGGCAAATAACAGGTCGCTTTGACCCTCTTAGTGCGTATAAAATTGAACAACCATTCTTTACATCTAGATCAAAACCTGGAGAAGAAAGTAGTCAATTATCTGCACCTTCGGTTCCAGCAGTACGACCAGCAGATTCACTAGAAGCACAAGCACGAGTACCAGCATCACAAGCATCAGGAAGACAGCAAACCGTAATTATCACACAAGGACAAGGTGGAGGACCACAAGTAATACCACAACAAATCCCAATCCCAATCCCAATGGGTGGAGGTGGTGGAGGTGTTGCTGTAGCATCAATACCTGAAGTTGTCCTATTAAATAGTTTGTGGAATACTCTCCTATTAACTAAACTTTCTTCAACGTAATGGCAGAAGCAGTATCGGGTTTACAATATAGATCGGTTGTCTTGCAATCTCTTGATGGAGGTAATGCATTTGATATTTCCAATGCTCTATTGTCAGTAGATTATTTTGAAGATATTCTGGAACCATGTGTGACAATGACAATGCAAATCACAAATGCATATGGACTGTTCAATGGACTTCCTATTCGTGGAGGCGAAAGATTATTCCTAGAAGCAGAGACTGCATCGGGAGAGTTCGCTGTTGACCAGATGTATGTCTACAAAGTGAGTGGACTTGAAGCAGAGAAAACAGCAGAGAACTTTACTTTACATCTAGTCTCTAGAGAGTTTCTCACAAATGAGACTGCAAGATGTGCCACCAAGTATTCGGGAAAAGTAAATCAAACTGTAACAAAGATCCTGAAAGAGGATTTAAAGACGACCAACTTCAAGTCTGAGAACATAGAAGAAACATCAAATACTTTTAGTTTCATTGGAAATATGAAGAAACCTTTGCATGTTTTGCAATGGTTAGGACCAAAGTCTATATCTACTGCCACAAAGAAAACTGGAACTGACGGTAAAGATAAAACAGAACAAGGCCTTGCGAAAGGAACTGCAGGATTCTTGTTCTATGAAAATAAGGATGGATTTAACTTTAGAAGTATTGACAAAATTGTAACAAAGACAGAAAGTAAGTACAGTTACAAGTATAATGGTAAGGTAATTGAAGCGGGAAACATTGAAAACAATTTCTCAATTTTGAATTACTTCTTTGAGAAAAATATTGACCTGAGAAAAGCATTACGTGTTGGGATGTATGCCAACAAAACATACTTCTATAATAGAGAGAATCATACATTCTCAATCTATAACTACTATCTTCAAGATGAAATTAAAAATGCTTCACAACTTGGCAACCAAGAAAGCATTGCTGTGTCTAAAGAATTAGGAAAATCATTTTCCAGAATTATGGTTAGAACTTCTGATCATGGTATATTGGCACCTGCTGGCGGAACTGCACAGTCGGGAAGAGATATTTCAGATCAGGCAAAAGCATACTCTAGATATAATTTGCTGTTCACACAGGCACTAAATATTCTTATACCATGTAACATAAATCTAAAAGTAGGAGACATAATTTATTGTGAATTCCCCGATATGAATCAGGGAAAAACAAGAGAAGTTGATTCAGAAACAAGCGGCAATTATGTTATAAGGGAGTTGAGACATCATTTTTCCGCTCAACAAAACACAACATCTCTCAAACTGATGAGAGATTCTTATGGACTTTATGGACCAAATCAATAGGGAGGAACATGGAAAACATTGACAAGCACATTGAGAAAGACAAAGAAATTTTAGACGACTCTACAATCTCACCACAGATGCGTCGTCATACTCAAGAAGAGTTGAAGGCATTAGAATCATACAAAGAGCATCATCCAGAAGATTCTCATGATCCTACGGCATTGGAACTTTACTGTGATGCAAATCCAGAAGCACCAGAATGTTTAGTATATGACGACTGATGATTGAAGAATCTTTACTTAAATCTAACCTTCTCGGTAGAGATGGATTCGTATGGTGGATAGGAAGATTTGCACATCCAGATTACTGGAAAGCAATCAACACCGTAATGGATCAATCTGGCGAAAAAGGTCAGAGATGTAAAGTTAGAATTATTGGTTATCATCCATTTGACAATACGCTCAAGGAGGAAGATCTTCCTTGGGCAGATGTGATGATGGATCCCATAAGTGGAAGTGGCCAAGGTGGTCAGGGACAATTACTTTCGCTTCAGGGTGGTGAAACTTGTGTTGGATTCTTCATGGATGGAGAAGAGGCACAACAACCAGTCATCATGGGTCTACTTCATCGTAATGAAAAAGTAGAAAATAGTTTTACCAATGAAGAACTTAAGCAAGAGAAGACTTCTAGATTCCAACCATTCACAGGTAACAGAGGAAGTAAACCGACAAATATAAAAAAACTTACTACCCAACCAATTGATCAAGGAAATCAAGGTAAAGTAGATCCACTTCCTCCTGGTTCAAATAAAACAGAAGCATCAGTATGTTACCCAAGAGGAACTGGAAGTCCAGCACAAGATGGAATTGAAAGAAAATCAACTAAGACTGAAATAATTCCAAGTAATTGTGGCGATGATGCAATTGGAAAACTAACTCAAATACTTACAGACTTCATTGCATTTACAAATACTCTAGACTTTGCTGCTGGTGCATTCGTAGATCCACTTCTCAATAAAGTGGTAAACATGCCAGCAAAGATCAAAAAGATTGTAAGCACAACACAATCTGTGGTCAAGAGTGTGATCAATAATATTAGAGATGGATTGATTGGAAAACTAACTGTCACTTTTAGTACATGGTTGGGAACTGCAAATTTAAAAAATCCAGCATCATACTTAACAGATCCTGCAGCACAAAAGGGGTTCATGCAAACCCTGGCAACTATATTTTGTATCTTTGAAAAGTTAATTCAAGACATTATTGGATTCTTAACTCATCTATTTGAAACTTTAATTGGAAATATTATCAACGGACCAGTCTGTGCAGCGGAACAGTTTGTGTCTGCAATTTTCGCAAAGGTATTTGATTTATTAGAAGAAGCATTAGCACCTGTCTTATCTGGACTTGAATGGTTGATGGGTGGAATAGGAGAGGTAAGAGATATATTAAGACAAGTAAGCAGCGTTGCAACTGCAATCTACAGTTTTATTGGATGTGATGGTCTCAAGTGTAGCACCCCAAGTAAGTGGATCTCATCAACTAATGCTGCACTTCAGGCTGCTGCTACAGATTGGCAAAAGCAACTAGATCAGGTTGATGTCTTTGATAATATTGCAAATGATCTTGCACAGTTTGGGCAGACAATAGAAGACGATATTAATAATTTCTTTGGTACAGATGAAGAAAATAATATACCAGAATACAATGGTATGAGAGTTGATAGTATCTTAACCACTGTTGATGGTTTAACTGGAGGAAGTTCTTCGGAAGCACTTAATAAAGGACTTGGATCTATTGAAAGTGCGGTTGCAACGTCAACTTTATTCGGTACTGATAATACAGTCTTTGATGCATGTAATCAGAAGATCAATAACCCAATAAGTCAGAGTGAAATAATCCCAATGCCACTCGGATACACATATAATAAGTGCATTCCACCAGAAATAGAAGTCATTGGTAATGGTTCTGGCGCATCATTGATACCAATCGTTTCTAAATTCGGAACTATATTCTCGGTACAAATTGCTAATGGTGGAACTGGATATGATAATGATACATCAGTTGCAGTTATTGATAACACTGGACATGGAACTGGCGCAAGGGTCAAATTCATATTGAAGGATGGATCTATTGATAAAGTAGCAGTCATTGATCCAGGATTTGGATATTGTGCTGGTTCTACTCAAGGATCTGTTGATGAAAATGTTAGAGGAACTGTAGATGATATATTCATTCAAGCACCAGGAGTTGGATATGATAGCACCAATGATACTGCATCTATCAACGGTAATGATGTTCAATTCCCATTATTGACCACTCCAAATGGATCAATAATTAGCATCCAAGTTCCAAGTGGATTTAACTTTGAGTTTGATGACTATCCAGAGATCACCATAAATACAGACACTGGACGAGGAGCATCCTTGATACCAATTATGGCATACAAACCACTGTCCAATAAGGACAATCTTGCCGTTGGTACGAGAAGAACTCTGGTTGGTATTACAAGTGTTATTGATTGTATATGACAGAAGAAGAAGTAAAAAAATTAATACAAAATGAACTGAAATCTTTCAGTCCAGATTACTATAGAGAAGCACATCCTGGGTATGAAGTAACTTCTGGTAGTAAGACAATTGGGCATGGTGAAACTGATTACTGTGTATCAACTGACAATCTTCAGGGAATTCATTTCTATAAGAGTGGTGTTGCCAAAGTATTTTCCAATAAGTCAATGGAAATTCGCTCTGGTGAAGATTCCAATGACAAAGAAATTTCTATTGTAATCAGTGCAGATCAGGGAAAAATTAAAATCACCGCAGAGGCAGGAGATTTAATTCTTGAAGGTCGTAATGTTTTGATCAATTCCACATCTGCTGATGGTGGAGTTTCTATACAATCCAATAAAATTGTATACATGAGAACGCCAGAATTTATAGTTGATAGCACAATGTTTACTGCCAGTGCTACTTTGGATATGCTGCTATCGGGTGGTAATCTATCTTTATACTCCGAAGCAGCCCCAGTTCAAACTGCAACAGGAGTTGATTCTATTCTTGGTCCAACTATATTTGATACGGTATTTAACGTTTTGACCAAAGCAAGAGCATTTTTCACGAGGTAGTGGTATGAGATTATCATATCTTCAGGCAGCGAAACTTGCTATTGGTGCTTATGATGGATCCGTATTCACCTTTGCTGGGTACACAAGTGCTGGGTTACTGACCAATCCTGGAGTTAGTATTTTTGGTACACCAACTCAGGTTGGAACAGTCAGAGCAGGAGTTACTATTGGACCACCTGCTGCAATTCCTGGTATCGGTGCACTGCCATTCTCATTAGAAGTCACTGGCGTATCTAACTTTGTCGGAAATACCAACCAGTTAGGACTTTATACCTGCAATGGTGCATCCATATTTAATGGAACGCAGACTACCAATGGAGTGAATACTGTCAGTGGCGCCAGTATTTTTAATGGCGCAACAACAATCACTGGAGTAACAACAATCAATGGAGCAACAACAATCAATGGAACACTTACTGTTACTGGACTAGCAACATTTTCATCAGTTGCTGCACCATTTAAGCAATTTGATATTTTACATCCATCTAAAACTGGATACAGATTAAGACATGCTTGCATTGAGGGCCCAGAGATTGGAGTTTACTTCCGTGGTAAATCCAAAACTGATACAATTACTCTTCCTGACTACTGGAAAGATCTAGTTCATGAAGATACAATCACAGTAAATCTAACTCCTATTGGACAAAACCAAAACCTTTATGTGGAATATATTAAAGAAAATCAAATCAAAGTAGGTGGTGGAGTCATAGTTCAGGGAGAAACACAGTTCAATTATCATTACACTGTGTTTGCAGAGAGAAAGGATGTCAATAAATTAGTACCAGAGTACGAAGGAACTGAGATCGGAGGTACAAAATAATGTCTAAAGAGAATATTATAAAGTTTACAAGCGAAGAATATGATATACAAGCACAACAAGTTAAAGATCTTCCAACATTAGTCACTCCGATTCAGGATAAGATTGATGATTTGATTGTTCCTGCAGCAAAGTATGATCAGAAGATTGCTGAGTTGACGGTAGCAATCAATCAAAAGATGTATGAGATTGACGTAAAGTCTGACGAAATCATCTATTGTGGATGTGCAAGTACAGTTGCTGGTGCTGGAGGAACTGCTATTGCTCTTGGTACTACTTCATACTATGAAAGAGTACAGGCACCAAGACAAGATTCGGAAGACCCAACCTTCACTGGAACCAATCCATATGCAACTGATAACTTAGGGACAGCAAGTCTTACAACAGGAATCGGATCTGATACTGCAACTGCATCAACATATTATGGTGTTGGAGTTGATACTCAAATTGTAACACTAAGTGGTGTTGGCAATTCAATCTTCACTGTTGATGCAAATGCCAGTGGTATCGCTACATGTCCTGGTAAAACATGTTCGGCATTGAGTGCTGAGTTAGATGTCCTTACAGGAGAATTGGCAGCGTTAAGAGCAGAACGAGTTGGACTGACTACATTCAGAGTTGGGATCCTAAAAACTGAACTCAAAGAGCAGTACACAAGGAGACATGCGTACAACTACGCAAAGGTAAAGACTCAGGAGAGAGCAGATACATTGGATCAACTCAAGAACTTCGTGAGTGACCCCGCCAACAAGTCCTATTTTGACTGACGCTTGACACCAGGAGTCAGACCTGTTATAATATGCAGGTAATCAAACGACGACACCATGCGAATCAACCGAGAAGATCTGATTCCTCTTCGTGAATTGCAAGAAGACATGGCAGAGTACTTTTGCGATGAGAATTGCATCAGTGGTCAAGCATACTGGACTTGTGTTCAGACTCTTGCTGAGATCAAACTTGCCGAACTTCGTGGTGATGTCATGCTGATTGATTGAAAATGATTGAGTATTCTTACAAGCACTACAAAGAAATCTTAAAGTACTATTCACATGCGTCCAGAAACAAGGGTATCTATGGAAATGCTGTTCGCAGCAAAGTGGAACGTTCCGAAAGCAGCAGAAAACTGTGGACTGACTTGGAAAGAGATGAAGATCACTTTCAATGAATACTGTAGGATGAATCCATCTACTTATAAACCTGAATAGGTTTTTTGGGAGCGTGGCGGAAGTGGTAGACGCACCAGACTTAAAATCTGTTGGGAGTATTCCCGTGTCGGTTCAAGTCCGACCGTTCCTATTAGGAGTTCTTAACCAATTCCTAAATAAACAAAAGTACGGAATGGAAATGAAATACCGTATTGACACCAGATACGTTTGGTACAATAAGGAATCAATGTTGGTTCTCATGTATTTCATCCAGCAAGTTCCATTTACTTTTGATGAAGTTCCTGAAAGTTTATATTACGATAAGGAAATTCTAGCAATCGCAGATAATGAAAGAAGATTTGAACCAGAAGAATTGTACTATGCATCATTCTATTTGATTGATGAAGAGTGCCATCCTCTTATGTTTGAATTGGATCTGGAGAACCCAGAACTGTTACCTGTTGATTGATTGCCAACTTAGCTCAGCTGGATAGAGCAGGGTTTTTGTAAAGCTCAGGTCAACGGTTCAAGTCCGTTAGTTGGCTCTTGGCGATACTGCCGAACCATCCCCTTCCGTGTGACTCAAGACCTCTCCGAAAGGAGGGGTTTTGTTGTTCATAAATAAAGCAGAAGAAAAATTAGTGTGCTAATACAATGCCTCTTTCCAGGTTAGAAAATTTTCTAATTAACACAGATGGTAATATTCTTTATGTAAATCCATCAGATTTAGACGCGACTGATAGTTTTGATAATAAGGGAAACTCCTTAACAAGACCATTCAGGACAATCCAGAGAGCACTGATAGAGGCAGCGAGATTTGCCTATCAGAGTGGAGCAAATAACGACAGATTTGATAGGACAACCATCCTATTGTATCCTGGAACACACTTAATTGATAATAGACCTGGATATTACATCAAAAACAATGGTGGTTCTCCACAGTATTTTGATGTCAATGAGAGTTCAGTAGCATCTCCAGACCTTGAGTTAACAAATAATACTATCTTTGACTTAGATAACGCATCAAACGTTCTCTACAAGTTCAACTCTGTTGATGGTGGCGTCATTGTTCCAAAGGGAACCTCAATTGTTGGTCTTGATCTGAGAAAGACAAAGGTCAGACCTCTGTATGTTCCTGATCCAACCAATGCATCTATTGGTAGATCAGCATTGTTCCGTGTAACTGGCGGTTGCTACTTCTGGCAATTCTCCATGTTTGATGCTGATAGATCAGTATTCTATAACAAAAACTTTGCACAAAAAGCAAACCCAAGTTTTTCTCACCACAAACTGACTTGCTTTGAGTACGCAGATGGTGTCAACCAGAAGGCATTGACAGGTCTGACTGACCTTGATATGTATTACTTCAAGTTGATGAATGCTTATGGTGATGATACTGGTAACAGAGAGATCATAGATTATCCAACTGTAACTGACTTTGAACCCAACAGCCCTGAGTTCAAGATCGTTGGTGATCTTTCTGCAAATGACTTTGGTGTTACCGAACTTTCTTCATCAGGACTTGTTGCAAGTATCGTAACTGATGTTGCACACAACCTCAACGTTGATGATTCATTCCGTGTAACTGGAGTTGGATCTGATCTCTACAATGGAAGTTACAAGGTCTCTGGTATCTCCAGTGCTACCAAGTTCACCTATACTCTGCTTGATACACCAGTTGATAGCGTCATTACGATTGGTGGTAACGAGAAAGTCGTCATTGAAGCAGACAACGTAACAGGTGCTTCACCATATATCTTCAACTGCTCACTGAGATCCACCTACGGCATGTGTGGATTACATGCTGACGGTGCAAAGGCAACTGGATTCAAGTCCATGGTTGTCGCACAGTTCACTGGTATTGGTCTTCAGAAGGACACCAATGCATTTGTGATCTACAATGACACAACTGGTCTTTATGATACTAACGAGACTGCTCCTACTGGCACTCTGAAACCACTCTACATCAACCAGGATGCCGTCTACAAGACTGATTATGAGAACTTCCATGTCAAGGCATCAAACGATGCTGTTATTCAGGCAGTTTCAGTTTTCGCAATTGGTTTCTCCAACCACTTCCTGGCAGAAGATGGAGCAGACCAATCCATCACAAACTCCAACTCAAACTTTGGTAACAAGTCACTGATCTCTAAGGGATTTAGAAAGCAATCCTTTGATCGTGATGACACTGGTTACGTTACCCATATTGTTCCACCAAAGGATAATCAGGAACCAGAGTTTAACGTTCTGTGGAGAACGTTAGATCCAACTACAACTGTAAGTGCCGCTACTACTTCAAGACTCTATCTTCTTGGTGAGACTGACCTTGATAACCCACCATCAAATATCACTAACGGTTTCAGAGTTGGATCAAGAAATAGCGAACTTCTTTATCTTGATGCTAACATTAATGGTACGATTACTGGATACTCTGCACCAATTTTAATGCAGGTTCCATCTGGTGATGGCCCCTCAACAAAAAAGTCATTTACTGTATCATCAATTGATGCTTCAAGTGATACCTTAACTTTAGATTTCGCCCACAACTTCTTTACTGGAGAATCAGTAAGACTCTATAGTGACAACGGTGTTGTTCCTGGTGGACTTGAGAACAATCAATTGTACTATGTTGTTTCAAGTTCTGCAACTGAAGTCAAACTGGCAAAGTCATTGAATAATGCCAATAATGGTACTGTTGTTGATATCAAGAACACTAGTGGTGGTATTCTGACTCTGGTCAGTAGAGTTACCGACAAGATTCCTGGTGAACTTGGACACCCAGTTCAGTATGATTCTTCACAAAACAACTGGTACGTACTGAGTTCTTCTACCACTGCAACTAATACAATCTATAATGGATTTGTTGGATTCTCAACAGAGATTGCAAGTAACAACTCTTCAACTTATGTCAGAAGATTTTCTGAAAACCGTGATCTGACTAACAGACTATACAAGTTACGTTATGTTGTACCTAAGGAATTCTCAAATGCAAAGGCACCTTCAAAGAACTTTGTACTTCAAGAATCCAAGACAGTTTCTGAAGAGTCAGTAATTTCTAATGTAAACTCCAATCGTAATCCTCGTGTCATTGCTGGCATCTCAACTTCTGGTTCAACTGTCACTGTTACCTCAGAAAGACCACATGGTCTGAGTGTCAATGATAGAGTTCACATCAAGAATGTCAAGAGTTCCACCAATACTGCTGGAACTGATGAAGAAGGTTTCAATGGTTACTATTATGTAACTTCAGTAAGTGGCACCAAGACATTCACTTATACAAATGCAAATGATGGTGGAACATTCACCGACAATGTTTCAACCAGAGGTTCTGGACTTCCTGTATTTGAAAGAAATGAATATGATACGACCTATACAATTCAAGAAGTAGAAACAGTTCAAGAATATATTTCTGAGATTCAAGATGGTGTTTACTATCTAACCTGCTTGATCGGAAACATTTCACCAACTGTTTCTCAGTTCTCAAGTCTCAAGTTTAAGCAGAACTTAAACAATCTCTACCCAACTGTTGACATTGATAACCCAGATAATGACCCAGAGCAAGCAGTTTCCGCTGCTTCTAATAAACTCCTCGGTAAGATTGTTGTTAATGATCCACTGAATAGCATCACCAAAGAATTTGCTATCAACTATCTTGATGACAACAGAATTGGTTTTGCAGTTACTGGTGCAATCTCAAGTACTTCTGGTGTTTCCACCGTATATAGTGCTTTAGATCACAACCTCAACACTATCACTGGTCTTGGAATCTCTGAAGCAGGAACAGGTTATGGTGCTGGTATTGTAACCACTCTCTATAACCTCTCACTTTCTGGTGGAGATGGATCTGGTGCAACCGCAAACGTCACTGTCAGTGCTGCAGGAACAATCACCGCAGTTCAGATTGTAGATGGTGGTGGTGCATATGGAGTTGGTAATACTTTGAGTGTTCCAACTGGTACTGGTGGTGTTCTTCGCATCAGTTCAATCAACGATAATATTGGTGACGTTGTTCAGGTTGTCGGTATTGGTGTAACACAGAATCGTAACAACAGTGGTTATAATGGACTGTATAAGATCACTGATGTTCCAAGTTCTAAGTCTGTAACCTACACCACAGGAACAAACCCTGGAATCTATACATCTTCAAGTGGTATTTTTTACGTTGTTGATGAAGCACTTCCAATTAGCACAGTTACTGGTGTTGCAGTAACAACTATTGCAGGAATCGTAACTGTCACCACTACCAAGGCCCATGGTCTTTCGGTTGGTAACAGAATCAAGATCACTGGAGTTACTGGATCTGCCGCTGATACTTACAATTCTGACTTCATCGTCAAGGAAAAAGTCAGTCAGTTTAGTTTCACCATCAAACCAACTGTTGGTATCACCACAACTGCAATCGGATCTGCAGAAGTTTATAAGTATGGTATTGGTGCATTTGGTGAAGACACTTCACTCCAGAGTGAAAAGATTGGTGGAAGTCTGCTGAGCATGAACGCTGGCATCAGCACTACAATGTCCGCTAGTATCACCACAACTGCAACTACCTTACAGGTTACTAGCACTGTTGGATTCTCGGCCGGTGCATTCCTCCAAGTTGATGATGAAATTGTCAGAGTTTCCGCAGTTGCAAGTGGATCAAACCTCACCGTAATCAGAGGCATACTTGGTACGACTGCAAAACCACACGATAATGGATCTGTTGTCAAGAGCATCAAGGTCATTCCTTCTGAGGTTCGCAGATTCTCCAGCATCCGTGCTTCGGGTCACACCTTTGAATACGTTGGTTACGGTCCTGGTAACTATTCCACTGCACTTCCTCAGAGAATTCAAAGAACTCTGACTCAGGAAGAGGAACTTCTTTCAGTTTCCAAGGAAGAGAAAGGCGGTATCGTATTCTTCTCTGGTATGAATGATCGTGGTGACTTCTTCACTGGCGAGAGAGCAAAAGCAAGAGAAGCTTTCCTTGGAGAAAGTAAATCAGATCTTACTGCAACCTTTGATGATGTTTATGTTCGCAACACTCTTCGTGTTGGTGGCGGTACAAACAGAAACCTCCCATCAGAATTCAGAGGACCAGTAAACTTCACCAATAAGATTACTTCTACTGATACTGAAGATGGAATCAACGCAATCAAGTTACTCCTCAAGGGTAACAACACTGTCAATCCATTCTTCCAGATTGGTCCTGATGCAAACCCATCACTGATTGTCAATCAGTCTAGTGAACTTGTTGGTATCAAGACTGCAACTCCTTCTTATGAGTTGGATGTTAGCGGTACAATTCGTGCTGATGTTTATGAAAACTTCAAGTTATCTGATCTCCCAAATTCTCCAACAGAAGAAACAACCTTCAAGAGAGATCGTGTTCTGAAAGTTAATAGTGTTGGTAATGGATATGAGTTAGTTGATGCTCACGAACTTGATGCATTCAAATTAAGAAGTTATAATATTAGCAATGACCCAACGGTTTATGTTGGAACTGGCAGCACTGTAGATGGTAAATTGGAAGTTAGTGGAATTTCTACTGCAAGATTCCAAGTAGGAGAGAAGGTTAAACTCTTTGGTGTTACCAGCACTTCAGATGCAGTCACTGTTTCTGATCCTGTTGTTGGTTCTTCCAGTTTTGCTCAGGTTGGCACTTCTACTACCGTCTCAACCTATCGTTACTGGATTGCACAATACAATTACAGAAATGGTAAGGTCGGTGTTTCTTCACAGATTTCTCCAACATCTGGAATTGGAATGACATCCATTGGTAATTTCAATGATCAGGAGCACATCACTCTGACCCTTGCAAGAACTGATATCAACCATGGTATTCTTGTCTATCGTCAAGAGAGTATTGGTGCAGGAACCACGAATATCAATGATGCGAAGTTAGTTGGCATCCTTGGTCCTAAGGAACTGACTAATGCAACTGCTGGTATTCTTTGGAATGACTATGGTGTTTATGAGCAAACCACCTGGTCAACCAAGGGTACGAAGAATGAATATGACTCAGATCAGATTCACTTCCCCAACATTGCAACCACTGGACAGAGAAGAGGTTGGGCATTAGATGAAATCGTTTCTATCGGTGCAAGCACAATCACTGTCAACGGTGCATATAACTTCAATGGTTCATATGGATCTACTGATGCAGTAACCGTTGTTCATGATAACACTTATGCAATTAGTCAAGCAATTGACGACACTGTAGCATCTGGTGGTAACTATCTTGATATGCCAAGTGGAACTTATCTTGCCAATAAGATCATCATTCCATCTGGATTTACTCTTGGTGGAAACGGAAAAAATACTGTCATCAAGCAACAGTATTTTGCAAATGATGAAACAGATGGTGGTGGAAACAGCCTTGACTTTGACGGAAACTTTGTTGGAATTGGAACCACAAATGCATCAGATGTAACGATTAAGGACATCACCATTGATGGAAACAATGGCAACAACATCCTGTTTGATGGTGAGTTGGATAACTATCTGGTTTACTTCAGAGGTATTTCTTCTTCACTCTTCAAGGATCTTGAGATCCGTAACAGTCCAGCACATGGTCTCTACATCTATGATTCAAACAGAGTTTCAGTTGAGAACTCATCGTTTGTTGATGGATCACTGACTGATAGATATCCATTTGAACCAATCCAAGCACAAGAATCTGAAGTTCTGAGAATTAATGATTCTCTGTTTGAGAATTATCCTGGTCCTGTTGACCTCTCTGTTACTTCTGTTGTCTCCACTGGTGGTAACATCATCCGCAACTGTGGAACTGGACTCAGAACTTATGCAACTGGTAAGATAACAACCACCAACAACATCATTCTTGGTCCATCCGATGAATACATCCCATCACCAGACATCTATGATAGTGACTACAACTCAGTCAATGTCACGATTGATAGAACTGCTGACTTCTTTGGTCCTGTTCTTCAGTACATTGAGGATGGTGATGCTAAGGATATCAGCAGCGGAAAAGTCTCCATTACTTCTGCTGGAATTGGAACCATCGTTGGTCAGGGAACCACAAACGAAACTCTTGGTACTCCATTCCTGAGTTTCAATATCACAACTCCAGACACTGGAACATTTGGCAGACAGAATGGATACATTCAACTCTCAATGCCACTTGCAAACACCAGCACTCTGGGACTCAGCAGTGCTCTTGGATACGATATCGTTGCACAAGAATTCTTACAACAACCTTCTGGATTCTCAACTTACATTGGAATCGGAACAGGTGTTTGGAACACAATTGGTGTAGGTGCAACCACTTACACTGTTACACTTGATGACTATACACAAGCAAGTGGAATCTCCACTGGTGATGTTGTTAAACTGGTGAACCACTCAGTATCTCCAAGTCTTTCGCAGTACAGTCTCACTGTTCAGTCTAAGACAACTGTTGGTATCACCTCTGTTGAACTCGCACTGACTGGATTTACAACAACTTCTGTAATTGATGGTAACCAGAGTGGATATATATCTATAAGGAGAACATTTACAATCGCCAAAGGAAGAGTCGGAGTCATCTAAATGCCAGACAATACTAACGTAAATAATAATTCAGCAGTTGTTGTTGTAGGTAGAACTGCTCCTGTTCCTCCTGGTCAACAAAAGTCTGAAAAGTCAATCCCTGTTGTTATTGCAAGTGACCAGTCAACTATTCCAGTTGCTGAACAGAATAAAGTCCAGTCCGAAGTTGCACTCTCCCTTCTGGGTATCCCCAGATCGGAGGTTGCTCTTGGTATCTTCGCTGACGTTAACACTTACGATGTAAACCCAACTGAATGGACAGCGACACCAGAACAGTTTGCCACTGTTGGTAATGATGGCAACTATGTTGGTGTTGCTCAGACTATGGGATGGGGTCTAACTCACGTTCCAGAAGAATCTGGTGCTCTCGTTGAAGCACCTGCAGATAGAACTGCAATCCTCACTTCAAAGAGATTCTTCAGATATCAACCTGGTCGTGTTTCTTCCGCTACCTTTGGTGTTAAGACAACTCTGATTGGTGCAGATGGTTCTAGTGTTCAGAACCCTGCCATTCGTAAGTATGGTATCTTTGATAACTACGATGGTTATTATTGGGAATCAAGAAATAACGGAGAATCGGATAACTTCTCAGTAGTTAGAAGAACTCAGTCTATTACATTTAGAAATCCAGTAAACTTTGGAACTGGTGCTTCTGAGCAAACTGCCGACTATGGCGTAACAAACCCTTACGATCCACTTGAAGCAAGAGCATCCGAATCTGTTGGTGCTGGTGCAACTTCAGTCCCAACTGGATACACCAACGCAGAACTTGGTGATCTTGTTATCGTAAGAGATAACTTGATGATGACACATGCTGGTGTCTATGATCCATCACTGTTACAACCAGAGCACAAGGTAGGAATCACTTCAATCTTTAATGGAAATACAATTTCCATGGCAGGATTGGCGAAGAGTGTTACTAATGCTGTTTACAATATCAACTCTGGTTTGATGGTCATCACCACTAGTGGTGAGCATGGATTCAAGAATGGTAAGTTTGTCACTCTGACTGGAATCGGAATGACTTGTTACTTGGATCCAGTCAATCCAAAGACATATCCAAATAGAACTACGGGATACAATATTGTAAAGGTTGACTCTGCAACTTCATTCACAGTTAACGTTGGTGTTTCAACTGTTCCTACTTTCTATCATAGCGGTGGACATGTAGTTGGTCTTTCAACCGATCAATATGTTTCTTACTCAAAGGGAACTGCATCCGCTGCACATGGTGGATTCACCGATGACAAGATCTACAAAGTTGGATCAGTAACTGTTGATTCAAGTACGGGAATTAGTACAGTTACTTTAGAAGACCTTGGTGGAACTGCAGTAACTGGACTCACTAACCAGGAATTTACTGGCATTTCATCTCATGTCATGGTAACTCCTGTACCATTTGTACAACCAACAAATGGCACTCTGATTGCAGCAGGCAGAACTAAGTATACAACTGTAAAGGCAACGGGCATGTTCCCTTACATGTATACAGATGCAGACAATAACAATGAAGGTTATATTGATACATCATTGGCAGTTGCAAACACAGCAACACTCAAGGCCCAGATTGATGCTGTCAATACATATTATAAAAAGTGGGTTAATCAGAACGTTGATATTAACTATTGGGGTGTTTACGAATATCGTGTTCCAAGATCTAGATTCAGCGGTGATCGTTTAGATGGTACAACTGATAATTTACTTTACAGTGATGCAGTATCAGATAAGAGAGCGGGACAAGTTGTAACTGATACTGATACTGGGGAACAATTATCAGATGTAAGTATTTGGGACATTGACCTCACAAAGGTCACCATGTATAAGATTGAGTTCTCATGGTACGGTGCTGTTGGCGCTCTGTTCCTTGCATATGTCCCTGTAAGCAACGGTGAGGCACGTTGGGTACGTGTACACCACCTGAGGGCATCAAACCAGTTGAAGGTCTCCTCACTGGGCAATGCGACCCTTCCTATCACCTATATGGTCTATGGTGGAGGCGGAGCAAATAAAAATGGTTATACCAATTCTCTGAGGGCAGCAACATCATTCACTTATGGTTCATCTTCTGAGCACATTGTTAAGTATGGTGCTTCATACTACATTGACGGTGGTGACCGTGGTACTGTAAAACTGTTTAGTTATGGTTCACCAACCAATACCGATGTGTATGGTTTGAAGAGACAGTTCACTGTAGGATCAGGAACCACTGAAGCAGCACTGACTAATGCAACTGATTCTCTGGATCCATACATCACTGCAGGTGCAACTTCTGGACTGACATCATCCTACTATGTCGGTGCAAAGATTATTACAACCGATCCACTTGATCAAAACATTGAGATCACTTACGTCAACCCATCAAATAACAGACTGCATCTCAATGCTCCTCTGAATTCATCTTCACTTTCATCCATCAACATTATTGCAAACCGTGTGACTCCTCTGGTTGGTATCAAGTGTAGAGACTTTATCCAGAGCAGCACTGGCAGAAACGTAAGAAATAGAACTCAGGTATATCCAACTAGACTCTCAACTGGTTCAACTGGAGTTGTTAAGGTTGACCTTCTGAAGTCACCTATTTTCCAGACAACTTCAGTCATCGTACAACCAACTCTTTCTGCACTGACACTGAACTCTTCAGTTAATATCGGTAAGAGAGGCAAACCAACTCAGGTTGATCTGCCACTGGTTATCTACACTGGTAATCATAATTTTGTTTCTGGAACCACTGGTGCAATCACAGTTCAGACTGGAGCAGCAGCAGGTGCAGCATTGACTGCAACGACTGGAACTGATTATGAGGGTGGAACTGGAGTTCTGACTGTTGTAACTACCACTACTCACGGAATGACAACTGGAGATACAGTTGCCATTGCAAATGGTGCTATTACACTTACATGTTCCCTTGACAACTATGCAACCAACCATACATATCCAAGATCCACTGATCCAACTTCTGGTCAAAATCTAACAGTAACTGTCACAGATGCAACAACATTTACTGTTAACGTTGGACAGGCACAAGCCGAGTACATCAGAGATATCGGTGGTGGAACCTATGGATATTTCAGAGGATACTTTGAGAACGATGCTTCTCAGAGACCAATCTCTGTTCTTGGATACCTTGAGAACAGAGGATCAGACAGAACCAAAGGTACTCAAACTGATGGTTACTACTTCTATGCTCTGAATGCAACATCAGATAACATTATTCTTACCACGACTGAACCATTCTTAAGAGAAGAAAATTCAAACCCAGTTGGTGATGGAGTTTCTGGAATCACAACAGAGTTTACTCTCGCTCAGTTGTCTTCCATTAAAGTTAATCCACAAGTAAGAAGTCCAATTCCAAAAACTGGAACTATCGTGGCGAGCATCTTTGTTCCTGCATCAGGTGAAGAGTATGATCTCTCCCCATACTTTGACTACAATAAAGAGTATCTCTCATTCCCCCTCACTAATAAAGTTGAGAGTCTCTACATCTGTGGTTCAACCCAGTCTACATATAATTCAGGTAGTCCAGCAGCAGAAATTTCAGCAAGTCTGACATGGGAGGAGCAGTGATTCATGAATGGGGGAAAAGATGTAAGGCTTGGAGACGACAAAAGACGTGTCTCCATTATCCCTTCAAACGAGGATAATCTTTATAACATTGCGAATGGTGAAATATTAACAGATGAATTCGGAACTCCTCTGATTGTAGAGGTTGATCAATACTTTATTCCCGATACAACAGCAAAGAGATCCACATCTGTTGTTTTTGATAATAATGCTACTACACCATACACAAGACTAGATCATAGTATCGTTGGTATTTTCACTGCAACTTATTGTGGTGATTTTGATGTTTACGTAACAACTGGAGCAGGAACAACCAGTGGTGGAACTGTTAGTTTCGCTTCCACTGTTCTGATGACTAGTGGTACTGTCGTTGATCTTGATGAGTACCCATATCTTGAGGTCAAAACTGTTGCTGACCAAGGTTCCGAAAGGAACAGAATGTACTTTGATAATTCAATAGGAATCTCTACGATTGTTGGTGTTAAATTATTTGATAGAGTTTCTGGTAGATATATTCCCGATGGAACATTTGTAACTAAAATCAATCCATCTAGAATTGTACTCTCAAATAATGCTACCTTTGCTGGCATCCATACCAATAATATTTTAATTGAGAGAGCAACAAGAAATCTTAAGGCAGCAAACAATGTCTGGAAGATTCAAGAAGTATTCAAAGAGACTAGTGAAGTTAGTTCAACTCTCCTTGGTGTTCCTCGTGCAGAAACTCAGTTAAGTCTTTTCTCAAACGTATCATCTTATGGATTAGATCCCGATGAATTTGAGTTCTATAGGTTCAATGGTGGAATTAGTTTTGCAAGTTGGAATAACAGAGCAAATCAAGTTTATGGAAATCGTTATCTTGCAACAAGAAAGGAAGAAGTCCAAGAGTCTGCAATTAGACTAGAGGCATTTCCACCACCATACTCATATCCATTTGGACCCAAGTTTGCAAACCTTGGTGGATATAACGCAGATTTATTTAACCAATATCTTGGATTCATTCAACTTGGTAATGATTTGTATGATTACTATAATACTGGCGCAGGTTCTGGATATCCTGCAGGTTGGAAAGAAAAGTTTTTAAATAAGTCCAATGTCTATGTTCAGGGTGGTGATGTAGAGTATGCTGCTGGCATTTCTGCCTCATTTGCTGAGATTGATACCTGGACTGATACTTGGAGGGACATTAAGGACAGTCTTCTAACTGATCCAACTGATGGATCAACATTTAACTTTGGAAAAGTAAATTCCATTCTTAATTCAAACTTAGACTCTACTACAACGAGACCAGGATACAGTTCAAGTGATGTAAGATATTCTTTCCTACAATCAAGAAGAGTATTCAGATATCAACCAGGTAGAATTAGTGGATTTACTTTTGGTCTCAAATCATCAACAGAACCTGTTAGTGGTATTACATTAGAGTGGGGTATCACAAACCCAACTGATCAGTATGTTTTCCAGATTAATGCTGGACAACTTAAGATCATCCGTAGAAGCACGATTCCCCTTGAGTCTTCTGCTCTTGCCAGAAGTGGTCTAACGATTACAGATCAGGTTAGAAAAACATCTGGCGATCCATTTGATGACACTGAATATTGGACAATTGAAATACCTAGAGATAAGTTTAATGGTGACCCACTGAATGGTAATGGTCCTTCTAGGTATCTGATTCAACCAAACAAAGTCACAATGTATAAGATTGAGTTTGGTTGGTATGGCGCAATCGGTGCTAGATTCTATGCATATATTCCTGCAGGCCCTGGAGAGGCAAGATGGGTTGTTATCCACACCTTAGTCATTGAAAACTCTCTTGGTTCACCATGTCTAGAGGATTCATATTTTAGACTGAAGTATTCCCTCAACATTGCAGACACTGCTGACATCAGAACTCCACAGTTCCTGTATAAGTATGGTGCATCTTATTACATTGATGGTGGAGATGAAGGAACATCTCAAATTTATTCTGTAAGTACAAGAGAAAGATCAACTAATACATCAGACTATAGAACTTTGATAGGCATTACACCTAAGGACTTTATTCTTAATAGTACTGGTACTGAAATTGAAAACAAGAAATTAATTATTCCAACCAGACTTAACGTTACGACAGACTCCCTCACTGAAGTTAAAGTTATAAACTGTACTGCATGTCCTGGATTTGGTCATGTTTATACACCTGGAGTGGCATCAACCGAAAGTGGTAGAAATGTAGAGTTTGAATTTACAAGTGGAAATGATCTTGCAGCAATCAATGATTCCTACTTCTATGAGAGTGACATTGGTGCAAAGGTCATCGCACCTTCAATCTACAATGCATACATTGTAAGCGTAAGTGATCCAGTTGGAACTGCTGGTTCATTTGAAAGTGCAAAGATTCAGGGATGGGGGCCAGGATATAATGCATATCCAGTAAAAAATGCATCAAGACCACTGGCAGGAATTGAAGCACTAGATAGAGTCACTGGTGTTACCACCACTGTAGGTATCACAACATACCCATACGCTGTTCGTCTCAGTAACTACGATCATTATGTTGCATCAGACTTTAAGTTCACTGGTTCTAAGATTGAACTTCAGTTTGTCAATCCAAATCAGTCAGATGACTATGGACACTTCTCAGACTTCTTGATTGGTGTCACTGACATTCAACCTGATGTTTCAATTCCAAATACTTTGAATGGATTCATAATTGGTTCGGCAACAACCACAGTGTTACCAAACTCCAATATCCTTTATGGTGAACATACTCACACTTATGCGGCAGTAAATGAGGATGGTGTTGAGACTGGAGAAGGTTGGGCACCAACTAACCCACAAGTTAGAATGGGTATTGACTATAGAATTCCAACTTTACCTTCACCATCCCCTGGTATTTGCTCTAAAGCAACCATTGATATTTTAGATCCAGTACAAATTACAAATCTAAATCAGTTTGATTATGAACCAGGTAACCCACCACCTAATGGAACAGGAACTGATTCCTTAGGCAGACATTGGATACAGATTGAAGGTAGTTTCCCAGCAGGAGTTACTTTTGATGGTGGTCAGATTGCATTGCTTTCAGGAGGAACTGTTACTGTTACTAATAGCAGATTTGTTGGTATTGTAAGTTCATATACAACGGCAACCACATCATTCCAATACATTCAGATTGATCAATCTCTTGGATCTGTTGGTGCTGACTTTACAATTCTGATTCGCCCAGTTCAAATCTCTGCGAATGGAATGCCAACAAAGTCTAAATTGTATAACTACAATCCATATCCATTATATCTTGTCATGAAGTTGAAAGACAATGCAGCAATTAATAATATCTCAGTAAAAGAATCTGTTGGTGGATTTGAAAGAACAATCTCACCTAAGTTCTATACTCTTGGCAATGTTGAAATTACTAATGCAGGTGGAAATGCTGATGTTACTGGTGCCGCACCAACTAACTTCACAGAAATCAATCGTCTGTCTTCTGCATTAATTGATACACAGAATGAGCAAAAACTGAGACCAGGAACCACCCGAGACATTCTTTATGTTGGTGCTAACTCAACACAAGAAATTGATATGTCTAAGGTCTTTGGTGCAGACAGAAATGTTATCACACCAGACAATAATAATGCAGAGGCAACATTTATAGTTGCCAAGAAACTTGATGCTGGTGCAAGTGGATCAGTCCAAGCAAGTTTGAACTTCAAAGAACAATAATAAATAAAGAAAAAAGAGTTAATAATGGCATCTCGTAGACCTTTAATTGTAAATTCAACTGCGGGTCAGATTCAGGAGTTAACTGATTCTGATGGACTGGTTGGCAATGGAACGATTCCAGTTGGTGGAATTATTATGTGGAGTGGAAGTGTTGCCACTATTCCGACTGGGTGGGCATTATGTGATGGAACTAATAGCACACCAAACTTAGTAGATAGATTTGTTATTGGTGCTAGCAGTACTGGAGATACAACATACCCAGGACTTTCTGTTGATGAAACTGGTGGTAGTGCTGATGCAGTTGTTGTAGAGCACAACCACGGTATTACTGATAGTGGTCACTCTCACTCATTAAGTCGTTTTTCTGGTAATAATAATGTTAATAGTCAAAGTGGCCGTTATGCACTTGCTACAGATAATGATTTGACTACTGATAATACACAATCTGCAACGACAGGCATCACTATAAACAATGAAGGTGTTTCTGGAACAAACGCAAACCTTCCACCATACTATGCTCTCGCTTTCATCATGAGAACTATCTGATAGGAAAGATATATGGCACTTAGAAACCCAAAATTATTCGGACTTAATGTCTTAACTCTTTTTGCGGACGTAGAAAATAAGAATGCCGCACTGCAAGCAATCAATCTGCCACCTCTTGACATTGAGGTGATTGCTGGTTCTGCAAATGCAGGAGCAAGTAGAAACGATTGGGTTTGTTTCTCAAGACTAAGTGTTCCTCTTCATGAAACATTAGACAGATACTATAGAGATTCAGAACAATATAACGGAATCTTACAGAAAAGAGCAGGAACTGATAGTACTCTCTTTGGCAACTTAAGTATCAACGGATCGTTTAGTGGATCTGCAATTCGCTATCGTTATATTGATGGTACTGGGACAGGTGCTACAGTAAAGATTGCAGATATTTCAACGTCAAGAATCAGTGCATGGAGTTCAAGCGATTCCAGAGCAACAAGCACTGATCTGGCAACTCAAGCAAAGGCAAGAATATCATATGGGGCCAGAGTTGGCATCACAACTGGTGGATCTTTGCAGTTTGGTACACAGTCTACCGCAATCAGTGGACCAAGACTTCAGACATCCATTGTTCCCCAAGCAAAAGAATTTAATTCAGAGTTTCCAACTTCAAAAATTGAATGCACTATTGGTGGTCAGGCAGTAACTCTTTATGCAATGAAAGGAATCCCTGTTATTTTTACAGGATTCTTTAGAAACGTAGATGCAGAAGTTAATTTGTCATCATTAATTGATAACATCTCAGCAAGTTGGAAGATTGTTGAAACAGGTAATGCAAATAACTATACCAACTATGCAGACCAAGGTACAACAACATCCAAAATTAGATATAGATCTTCAGTATCAAGAGAAAGATATATTCAATTCTACTATAATCCAGACAGGATTTCAAGGATTCAAATCAGATCTGCAAGCATTGCAGAACTTCCCACTGTCAAGTTCCTGAATGCAACCACACTTGACTTTGCATACAACACTCTCAAGAACTTCCCAGATCTGAATTTCATTGCTCCATCACTACAGAATTTGTACTTGATGAGGAATCCATTCTACCTGAGTGAAACTGAGAGCGAAAGAAAATTCAATCAGGCAGTTGTAGATAAGATTCCATCTGGACTTAGAGAACTTCATATGGAAGGAACCTTCTATGGTTCTATTACTCAAAATATTATTGCAAATCGTTTCACACAACTTACTACTCTAAATTTTGGTAGAGGTGGTGGTGCATACTTCCACCCAGACTCTGATGATTCAAGTTGTACAATTCCAAACGTTCCAAATACTTGTACAACATACAGTGTTCAATCAAATGACTTCAGAGCAATTGATAACACAGCAAGTGGATCTGGAAACACTTACAACGTAAAGCAACTTACAAATCTTCAGACATTAAATCTTTCAGGTAATTATTACTTGACTGATGGTAGTTTCTCAATTGATACAGACAATAATTCCATCGTAAACATTTATATTAATTCAACTGGACTTTCAATTCCAACAGGAGTCGCTGGAAAACAGTCTCTTCAAAATTTCTATGGATATTATTGCAGAAGTCTTGGATCACTTTTAAATGGCACATCATATAAGTTTGATGGTTGCGGATCACTAAGATACCTACACTGCTATGCATCGGGTGTCACTGGTGCGTTACCAAGATTCACAAACCCATCACTCTATTATCTTGATTTAAGATACACTAGTATCACTGGTGGATCTCCAACTGGTGATACCTCATATGTTATTCCAGAAAATACATTCAAGGACCTCACTGCAGTTTATTATATCATGTTGGATTCTGGAAATCTTTTGACTTCCCCAATCCATCCGAATGCTCTGAGTACATGTACAGATCTTTATTACTTCTGGTATCGTTCCCGTGGAAGAACAACAGGATCTCTTCCAAGTTTTGCAGCGAATGCAAACCTAAGATACATTTGGATGTATCATAATAAGTTTAGTGGATCAGTTCCAAACTTTGCATCAAACCCAAACATTTATTATGTTCAACTTGGTTATAACCAATTGAGCGGACAGATTCCATCATATAAGAATCTCTCTAACCTTACTTATCTGTATCTCTACAATAATAGTTTCACATCAATTGGAACTTTCCAGAACTTACCAAGACTGAGATACTTCTACGCACATAATAATCAAATTGCTGGTGAGATTCCTGACTTCACCGATTGTCCATACTTATACTACTTGATTCTTTACAACAACCAGTTTACAAATTACAAACAAGGTGCATTCTCACAACTATACAGAATCAGATATATAGATTTAGCGAGTAACTCTTTAACTGAGCAAGCAATTGAACAAATGATTAATGATTTGCTTGAAAACTATAATTCAGTAAATCGTGGAAATGTGACGATTAATTTACGTGGAAATTCTGCACCCAATCAGGACTCATTAGATAAGATTGCAATTTTAAGATCTAAAGGTTGGAACATTACACATAGTTAAAATGACAGTAAGACAGAACCAAGGATTCAGAAAAGATTTAAACTTTGAAGAGAATACAAACGACACACAGGCCCTAAGTAACCTTGGTGGAGTTGGTCTTGCAAATGATTTAAGAGTCATTCAGAATAACTTAAAAAATACATCTACTCTTGGATTTGTAACGTTTACAAATGGATTCTTTTCCTTCCCAGATAGAGAATTTGTATTCACAAATGATGATGTTGTTCTTGTAAATACTGAAGTGAATGTTGGATCAACTGTATTAACTACAGGAACTAATTATTATGTCTGCAACTCAAATGGAGAAACGCAATTTAAATTATCAACTACTCCAAGCACATCAAACCTTGGAATCAATACAATTACAGTTACTTCAGTATCTCCATCATCCTTTAACTTCATTCGCAAGGATGCAGTCTATCAGGAAAATTTAGTCAATTTTATTGAACCAGATATCCAAGATACTGAGGATTTTGGTGGATACCTGGCAGAATCTATCAATAGTATTTTTGATGATACTCAGGTAAATAACGAGTCAGCAAGATACTTTATTGGAAAGAAGTATAAAGGAACAGAAAACACAGAAACAGATAAAGAAATTAAGTTTGAGGGGACAGTTAATCTCTTTGACCCAGCACAGTTTAACGTTAGTCAAACTCAATTAAGCGATACGCAGTCACCTGGTATCTTTATTGGTGACACTCGTGCATTCTCAGCAGATAACAATCCATGGGAAATCTCTGGAAGCACACTAAGAACTCTTAGTGAAGAAGTAACGATTGGTGATCTATTTTTCTATGATGACATTACGATCACTGGAGTCAGTGCTGTCTCAGCAGCAGAGGTAAATGTGACTTCGTTCACTCATAAAGTTCCTGTTGCTATCAACGGGGAGACTTATTACTTATTGTTATCTACCTGAACCAAAATCAACTTTTAAAACCATTTTTGGCGGAAAAAAAATTCCACCAAAAATTTGATCTGAGACCCTTTCAGGTATTATACACACAAAACATTATAAGTGATACCGTCTCCTGCTCTTAATTCAAGTCTAGTGTTGGATCTATCTGCTGAGGAGTAGTTTGTGATTTTTGATGTAGTAACATTTGCAGTCAAAGCATCAAAAATGACATTACCTTCTTCAATTCTCAGACTCTGCTCAGTGGCAGTTGTATCAAGTCCTTCTTCGGTTGGGTTGAATGGTGGTGAAGTATCTGTTGGTGGGCAGCAGAGTTGTCTATCATCAACCTCATTTGTAACTGTGAAGTTTGATCCTGCAACAAGATTTTTCGTTGTCGCCGCACTAAGTGCAATTGTGTTGTTTAAAGGTGCTCCATTTACAGTAGTTCCAGTTGCAAATTGGAACCCCTGAACATTCCATCCATTACCCACACCAGTCGTATCTTGAACTGGAACTGATGTTGATCCTGCAGGAGTATCAGAAGCAACGATCATGCATTTTGTATTTGCAGGAATACAGAATGCATTTAGTGCTTCGTCTACAAGGCCTCTAGATTCATAGAAATAGAGGAATCTTTGCCCAAACCCTTGACTTGGGTCAATTGTGACTTGAGTTGCAGATGTGGTAATTCCAGTATATTGAGTAATACCATTACCAATAACGATCATTCCAGTTTTAAGACCTGATGTATCACCAGTTGAGAGACTAATAGTTCCGCCATTCGCACTTCCTGTAACTCTTTTTACGAATCCACGGTGATCAATGATTGTTAGGGGATTTGATGCTCTTGTACTTGTCGCAGCATTACTAATGATGAAAGAGTCATTGATGATAATGTCAGTAACTCTTGTATTTGCTGGAATTCCTGCCCCAAAGACATAATTACCAATCTCAATATTTGAGGTATCAGTCAAAGATACAACTTTTGAATTATTCGTGGTTGATGCAGTTGGCGATGCCTTAGTAATCGCCGCCAGGGAGGTTTTTGGTGAATATTTGATGTCAATTTTCTTAGTTGACTTGACTTTTACATATACATCTGAGTTTGCAGATCCACCGATCAGTCCACCACCAAAAAGAACAGATTGATCATAGAAAGCATTAAAACTTCCTTTTGCAGATTCAGAGAAATCATAGTTAAGAGAGTAAAGATTATTATATCTTAAATTCGTGTTAGATGCTCCACCTGGAGGTGTATAATCAAAGTTAATATTTCTATCTACACCGATTGCATTGACACTCTGAGGAACGTAGAATCTAAACCTGACTCTATATCTTTCATATGCCTCTAAAACATAAGTGGAGAATCTCGTACTTACTGATGTTCCAGGATCTCTGAAGAATGTAACTGGAATGTTGGAGTTAGCAGTAGTAATTGGATCTCCAGAATCATTCGTGAGTGTGATCTCTCCTGTATCCCTATCAATAGAGTCATCTACACCGATAGTTGTACCAGAGAGAATACCAGATCCACTTACCGACATTCCTATTCCAACATTTGGAACATTAGCAGTTGGAATAGTGACTACGTTTGTACCAGAAGTTGTTGCCGTAACTGTTACTGCAAGCCCAACTCTTTGATATTCAGTATAAGTATTGATACCAGAAACATATCCTTCAGTTTGGAAGTCCATGGTAAAACCAAGACTTGCACTTGTATTAAAAGTATAACTTCCAGTTTGAGTAGGAACAAAGAATCCTTCCCACAGTACACCACCATTTGCGTTTACTGATTGTGGGTGAATTTTACCAGTATAATTGAAGTTTCCATTTTCCCAAAAAGTATCGCCTGGAATAATTCCACCAGTTGTAACTCCCACAAAGATTCCTGATGTTGTATCATCTACTTGATCTTCATTAAAATATGTGGCTGTCAGTCCATCACCACCATTAAATCTTGGATCACCAGAGAAAATTTTAAACTTATCTAAACGATTTTGATAGGTAATACTTGGTGATACTGCTTGGTTAATTCCATTTGAATTTGTGTTTTGGACAGCACTACCAATTATGTCCCGATAGTTTTCAGGAGACAGTCCTTCTGCAAAGACATTTCGGATTACATCTAAGTCTTCCGATGTGAATGAAGAACCTTCTTCATCAACGAGTGTATCAAGTAAGTTATTCAGAGCAGTCTTAGAATCAGAAAGATCGGAAAAGTTAAAGTCCCTTCTCAGACCGACCCTTTTGAATATTTTACGTGCCATTTTTGACTTTTTTTACTATTTATTGTATAATAAATAAATTGCCATATATGTAAGTAAATGAATCCTGAATCAATGCTCACAGAACTAAATGAGAGAGAAAAAAATCTCAGAAATGAATTGATTGAACTTGAAAGACAATTCAATGCAAAGAAAGAACAATATCTCAAAATCCAAGGTGCAATTGAAGCACTGACATTGGTAGAAGAGGGAGATTCTGAAGACTGATAAATAAAAGGAGACTTATATAAGTCTCCTTTTTTGGTACATACCGAGATACATAAATGTCCACACCTTTTAGGTTAAAACGATCTGCTGTATCTGGAAAGCGACCTGGACTTTCTGATCTGCAGAAGGGAGAATTAGCCCTTAACTTTAACGACGGTTACCTATTTGCAGAAAGAGACACTGGTGGTGTCGGAATAGGTACAACAATTACGTTGTTGACTCCGTGGACTGAAAATTTCGGTGCTACATCAATTTATTATGAGAATTCGGTTGGTATTGGAACAACCAATCCGACAGTTACTCTTGATATTAATGGAGACGTAAATGTATCTGGTGTCTCTACATTCAGAGACAAGGTACACCTTTTAGATAGTGATAAACTTCACTTTGGTGGTGCCGCTGGAGACAATGGAGATCTTCAGATTTTCCACAATAGTCTTGATAGTTGGATACAGAATTCTTCTGGAAGTGGAAATCTTAAGATCGCTGGTGATAATGTTGAAATATTATCTTCTGCTGGTGCATCAAAGATTATCGCAAACACTGGCGCAGAAGTCGGACTTTATTATAATGGAAACTTAAAACTTGAAACCAGTGGTATTGGTATTACGGTTTATAACCGATTAGATGTAACCGATATCAATGCCAGTGGAATTACTACAACTATATTACTTAATGTAGGTGCTGGTGGTACTGTAATCACCACCACTTCTGGTGGTTTAGTTGGGATCAATTCTACTTCTCCAACTACAACGTTGGATGTGGGAGGCACTATAAATAGTTCAACAGACGTGCAGATAGATGGAGTTAGTATTCTCACAACCGCTGAAAATGATGCAGTCGCACTTGCAATCGCATTAGGATAATAAAAAATGGCAAATACTTTCAAGTTAAAAACAAAAGCGAATGTAGGTGTAACGACTGTCGGGATTTACACTGCAACTTCTCCTGTCACTGCAACGGTTATTATTGGTGTCACACTAGCAAACGTCTCTGGTTCATCAATTAACGTTGGTATTGGTATCACAAGACCATCAGCGGACAACATCAGTATTCTGAAAAATGTCCCACTTCCTCAGGGTTCCTCCTTGGAATTCATGCAAGGAAACAAAGTTGTATTAGAAGCAAACGATACAGTCACAGCAGTAAGTGATGTAAACAATAGTCTTGATGTTGCTCTGACTATTATGGAAGTCACACCATAAGGATAAAACGATATGGCACTTACTAAAGTCAGTGGTAATCTAATCCAACAGCAAAATTTTAGTGTTGGTGTTGTTACTGCCACAAGTATCACTGGTGATCTGACTGGTAATGTTACGGGTAATGTTACTGGAGACGCTACAGGACTTAGTGGAACTCCAGATATCACTGTTGGTGTAGTAACTGCTTCAAGTGTAACGATTAGTGGAGACCTTACTGTTGAAGGCACTTATAGTACACTTGATACCATTTTAACAGAAGTAGATAAGTTAGAAGTAGCGGCAAATAATAGCACGGTTGGAGTTGCAATTACTCAAAGTGGTACTGGTGATATCTTAAATCTTTATGATGGTGCATCTGAAGTCTTTAGTGTTCTTGATGGTGGAAATGTTGGAATCGGACTGACTAATCCAACAGAAAAATTAGAAGTAAACGGAAATATTAAGGCAAATGGACAGATAGAAGTAGCAAAAAATTCATCATTCTATGTTCCTGTCACTCTTGGAGATACTGGTGCAGGAGCAAACGAAAAATATTGGAGATTTGGTTTAAATAGATCATCCAAAAGTCTAAGTATTGGGACACAAAACGATGCATCAAGTGCAGCGTATGCGGCTATAAGTATTAATAGAGTTGGAGTTAATGTAGAGAATGTAATTTTTTATACTCTCCAGAATAATGAAAGACTTCGTATAACTTCAACTGGCAATGTCGGCATTGGACTGACTAATCCATCAAAAAAACTCAGTGTTTATACTGGATCATTTAACTCTGATGTTGCTCTATTTACAGGAGCAAACACAGATAGGGGATTAGTTATTAGCACTTTCCAGCGTGCATCTAATGACGATAGTGTTGACTATAATGCTCAATACTCATCATTGGGTGTCCAAACATGGAGTATTGCTGGGTCTGAAAAACTAAGACTAGATCATTTAGGCAATGTTGGAATTAATTCAACTAGTCCTGGAAGAAAACTGACAGTTGCTGGTGGTGGTACTTCTTTGATAGCATCTGTCAAAAGAACTGATGGTGCTTCTGCTTATTTGACATTAAGCGACAACAGCACAACATCAGATTCTTATGTTGGTGTTGGTGCAGAAGGAGATGGTTTAAAATTAAGATCTGGCAATTCTGATAGAGTATATGTAAATTCAAGCGGCAGTGTTGGTATCAACTCTGATGCTCCTGCCAGAACATTAGATGTTCATGCAACCAGTAGCACAATGGTTGCTCAATTTAGGAGTAGCACATTTAATAATCAATCTTACATATGTTTTGCAAATCCTGCGTCAAATGCTGACCAAGTAAGAATTGGATCATATGGTAGTGATCTTATTGCTTCAACTAATTACATTGAAAGACTTCGTATAACTTCAAGTGGCAGTGTTGGTATTGCAACCACAAATCCAACTGAAACCTTACACGTTGAAGGTAACACAAGAGTTACTGGTATCCTTACAGTCGGTCAGAACTCAACGTCAATCAATGGTGCTCTAGAGTATCCATCCATCAGACCCACATTAGACCTAAACTTTGCGGCAACGAAAACACTAGACCGCAGAATTACTTTCACCAGAGATAGTCTTGGAACTTATGTTGATGAGTTAGGTATTGTTCGCACTGCTCCTAATAATACTCCAAGATTTGATCATGACCCAGAGACTGGTGAGAGTCTTGGATTGCTGATTGAAGAGAGTAGGACTAATTTACTCACATATTCTGATTTAACTTCTGGTGAAGGTTTAAGTCCTGGTTGGGTAAATGCAGGTCCTGTGGCATCTAAAGGAACGAATGTCATTGCTCCAGATGGAACGCAAACTGCTTGGACAACGTTATATGATGGATCGTCTGGCGACGGAGCATTAAGTAGGAACGGTGGAGAAGTAGCAACTTCAAACTCTACAGTATATACCTATAGTATTTGGGCAAAAGTTCCATCAACAAATACTTATATTACAGGCGTAAGATTGCGAACATATAACGATAACCATTCTGCTAATTTCAATTTACTTACAGGCGAAGTTATCGGAGGTAGCGAAGGAACCACAATTCCTCGTATAGAAGCATACCCCAATGATTGGTATAGATGTTCAATTACATTTACATCAGGAACTGATGGTGATCAAGGAATTCAAAACTATATGCTTAATAATACTAGTGGTTCATTAAATTCTTCGGGTGCTAATGGAGAAGCACTTTATCTCTGGGGTGCTCAACTAGAAGCAGGTTCTTTCCCAACCTCCTACATCCCCACATCAGGAAGCACAGTGACTCGTGCCACAGACTTCGCAAAAATCACAGGAACAAACTTCACAGATTTTTATAACCAGACTGAGGGTACTTTCTTTGTAGAAGCAGATACTATTAACCCAGTTTATAATGATGGAATTACTGGTCATGACAACAATAATAATAATTATACAATAGTAGGAACTGGGCAATCGCCAAATAGATTCCAACTAAGATTTGATGATGAAGAACCATTCCAACTCCTTGCATTTGGACCCAATAGTACAACTGCAATTACGACTAATGTAACTCTCACACCAACATTAAGAGCAAAAATTGCTGGTGCTTTTAAACAGGATTATGTTAGAGGTGCTGCACAAGGAGAAATTATATTAACTGATAGTACTTTTGATATGATTTCACCAACTTCATTGTTTATTGGTAGTTTAGATGGAAGTAGTGAGATTTTGCCAGGTCATATAAGAAAAGTATCTTATTACAGACAAGCACTTCCAAACGCACAGTTACAAGGTCTCACCCAGCAATAAATAAGAACATAGAGAAGTATAAGCAATGCCTAATCTAGTCGGAATTGGTTTAAGTCAGGTGCCTACCAACAGTATGTTGGGTGGATTGGCATATCAAGATCCTGAGCACGCTTCTATTAAGGACTTAGACCTTAAGAACCTCTCACAGATTAATTCGGAGATTGCTGATACTGCCGTAGATATTTTTGTATACGATACTTCTAAAGACTCTGATGGTGGTGCTTGGAGGAAGAGGACCACTCATACTAGTTGGTATAATGAAACTCTGAATACGACAACCAGAGGAAGCAGACGAGAGTTTCCTGCTGTTGCTGTGATTGTTGCTACAGCAGATGATGTAATCATCTATGATGGAGATGACCCAGACCTCCCAATGTGGATGGTATTTGAAAGTGATGAAGGTGCCGACGCATATAATACACATTTTTTAGGTAGAAGTAGTAGTCATTCTTTTTCAGCACCTATAACATCAATTTCGATGTTGAATGGTTTATTATCTGTGGGAAAAACTGGTTCTTCAAACTTTTTAGAAAGTTTTAACACTATAGATTTTATCAAAGAAGATGTTCTTCATAGAGCACAATCTAGTTTTGCAAGACATTCACCATCAAGCATTTCAAATAGAAATAATGCCGTTGGTTTTATTAGTTTGAGCTCAACTGGAGGCACTGTAAATACAGCAGTAAACGACGTAGCAATGACAGTGCTACCAAATGCACCGATTGATGATGCTACTGGACTTCCTATTCCCACCATTGCCGTTGCGACTAATGGTGGTGTGAGTGTCATTAAGGATGATGGGACTGTTGTTGACTTAACTTATTCTTCTACTAATAATATTAGTAGATTTATTGATATTACTAGTGATGGTAAAATCAGATATGGATCAAGAAGTTTTTCTAGTACTTATAATTTCTTCTTATTCGTATATAAAAATATTCCTTCTGCTGATACATCCGCAGCACCAGATACCAGATACACATACGCATCTAGTGGAAGTGGAAATTACAATCTCACAGCAGTAAGAAACGGACAAAATTCACCACTAGCAGATTGTGTTGATATTGGAGATGGTGAGTTTGTTGTTTCTACTGGTAGTTATAGTAATGGTGGGCAATATGGCATCCACAGAATTGTAGAGTATGATAGTTTTAATTCATCTTCTGTTCCAGAACCATTAGTCGCTATTGCTACCACTTCATTCAACACTGGATGGATGCACGGAGACATCAAAGGTGCTTTCTTGTCTGATACTGATGCTACGAATGTAAGTGGAACAGAACTATGGCCTGAAGGAGATTTTGCAGATGCTAATGAGTGGTCTTCTGCTGGTGCTGAGTGGACAATATCTGGAGGAACTGCAACAGTTAGTGACGGTGATGGAGGGTATTCATTTTTAGGTTCGTCATCTGGAACTCTAACAAACGGTAAAAAATATGTTTTATCCTTTACCGTAAGTAATTATTCTGGCGGTAGACTTGAAGCGTCTCAAGCAAACTCAAGTAATATACAAATACCATTTAGTGCAAATGGATCATATTCTCAATTAATAAATTACACTGGAACCAGTGGATCAGGTTTGGGAATGTATGGATACGGTGGAGGTGCAGTTGGATTTACTTTAGATAATTTATATCTACGAGAGTTGGAAGAAGAAGACCGCTCCGTAAACAACAACGGACTCGCAGTTTACGGAACAGTCACCAAGAGTGCCGTTGCGACTGGTGCCGAACTGGTTGCTTATAGTGGATTTAGTGCTAGTAATTATTTGAGACAACCTTATAACTCTGATTTAGATTTTGGAACTGGTGATTTGAGTATTATATTCTGGTATAAATCTAGTGATGGTACTGCTCAATGCATTTTACACAGAGGAGACGCTGCAGATAGTGGTGGTGGATGGGGAAGTGGACCAATTATTCAAATTGAATTTAATGGAACTAACCTAGCAGCATTTTTATCAAACTCTGGATTTAGTGGTTATGATACTGTTGGTATTCCAATAGCAACTTCCGCTAATGGTGTGTGGAATCATTATGCTTTAACTCGTTCTGGTGGAACGATGAATGTATATTTCAATGGAAGTCTGTATGGAAGTGCATCTTCCACCAGAACATTGACAAATACGTCAGCAAGAACTTGGATAGGAGAAAGACCAAATTCAACAAGACCAGCAACTAATACATCTTTAGCATTATTCCGAATGGGAGCATCAGCACCATCAGCAGAACAAGTCAAGAAGATGTATGAGGACGAAAAGGTTTTGTTCCAAGAGAACGCTGCTTGCACCTTATATGGTTCATCAGACGCAGTAACGGCACTGGCATATGATGAGGTCACCGACAGACTTCACGTTGGAACTTCTTCTGGTCGTTCTGATTTCCAGGGACTACGCAGAATAAATAATACAACCACGGCAGTTACGACTGCTATTTCCGCTCACGATGAGTTTATTGTAGAACAGTAATATGACAGTAAGAGCAAACAAACCTGCCTTTAATATCAGGGAAAAACTAAAAGAACTTGAAAGACCTATAGGACTTAAAGGTAATGAGTTAATGAGAGCAGAGACTGCTCAAGATGCATTTAATTTAATTGGTGCAGGTAGAAGAAATATTCTAATAAACTCATTATTTGAAGTTAGTCAAAGGGGAAACTATCAGGTAGATAATAGTGGGTCTGCGGTGACAACAACAGCAAATGTTCCTAGATTTGCTATTGATAGGTGGTCATTTTATTCTGGTGTTGCAACAACAAGTGCGTCAACTCAGTATGTTACATTACCGACTGGAGAAAAAGTTAGATCTTTTAAAGTAACTGCAACATCATCTGCCCCAAATTCATGGTTACACCCAATGCAAGCATGGGAAGTACAGTCTTGGGCGGAAGGTCAATTTTTTACTCTTTCTTGTTGGGTAAAAACTAATAGATCTGGGCAGAGGTTAAGGATATGTGATAGTGTTTCTTGTTGGGAAATAGGAGAAGAAGTTCCAAGTGATGGTCAATGGCATTATATGACAGCAACTCAGCAAGTAGGAACAAATTTAAATATTGGATCAGCGGGACAATTTCAACCAGCATTTACATCTGGACCAGTTGATAATGGACACTATGTAGAATTTGCATTACCTCAAATGGAACTAGGAAAAGTTGCAACTCCATTTGAATATCGTTCATATGGTGAGGAACTTGCCTTGTGTCAGAGGTATTTCTTGAAACTTGGTGGTGAAAGTGCAATTATGGGAATGGGTTCTGGAACTACTACCAGTACAACTCAAGGATGGGGAGTAATTCAGTTTCCTGTTACGATGAGAGTACCCCCAACTGCCGCTCTACTTGGAGGAACTGGAGTTACAATATCAAATGGAAGTTCATTCCCATCAAGTCCAACTCTTGGTACACAATACGCTGGCACTACTGGAACAATGCTTACTTTTAATTATGTTAGTCCTGGATATACTGGAGCGGGTCAAGGTGCTGTTTTATATACTCAAAACGGTGCTACAGATGGACTTACTTTTAATGCGGAGTTCTAAAAATGTATAAAATTTTATCTGGTAGTTTACTTGGATCTAAAGTAGAATGCATTTCGCATATTTCCAATAAGTCAGTTATTCCTACTTTTGAAAACAATGGAGACTACCAAAAATTCATCCAAGATGTTGCTGAACAAGGTATTGGAATCGTAGAAGGTCCAGACATCATTGAACCTTCATATACAGAACTCCGAGCAGCAGAATATCCTTCAATCCAAGAACAAGAGGATATGAAGTATTGGGATGAGATTAATGGAACAACAGTATGGAGAGACACCATCACTGCCATTAAGGAAAAGTATCCAAAGACCATCACAGGTGGAACTACTGTTGGAGAAGTTCCTGCTTGGGTTCAGGAAACAGCAGACAACTGGACATTCAATAAGCAACTCCGTGAGTATGTTGATGCCATTGAAAGACTCTCACAATACGTTCTACTAGAAGGACGTGAAGAAGTCAGAGAGGATGTTGTAGTAGAAACCAAAGAAGTCTTTAATGAAGAGACTGGTGAAATTGAAACTGTCAATGTAACCGAAGAAGTCATCACTCAAACTGCTATTGAACCACTTGAAGAGTTTGTAGAAGTGACTACTTATAATGAAGAGACAATGGAATCAACCACTGAGTCTGTAAGAAATCCATTAGTTGTCAAAGATGAAGAAGAAAGAGCAGCAGCACAAGCAGTTGTAGATGCTACTCCAGAGTCTGTAATAGAAGCTGTTAACTCCCTTTGAACCCTGACAGAGTTATTCTACTTGGTTCGGTTAACCGTGTCAAGTCTTTGACAAAAGACTCTTAATACAGTATAATAAATTGGATAAATAACAACGAGTTTTCATACTGAAATGACGGAACAACAAAATCATCTTCAACAAGTTCTTGAGCAACAACAAACATTGATTGGCGAAATCAATACACTCAATTCACAAGTTACATCAAAGCGTGAAATGCTGATGAAACTGCAAGGAGTTGCAGAATATCTTCAGCAGATTGGAGTCAGTCTTCCTGAACCAGAAGAACCAGCAGAAGAAGCACCCGCAGAAGAACCTGCATCCGAGGTAGAATAAATAATTCTATTCAAGGAATAATGGGGTAGAATAGATGCCTTATATTGGTAGACATCTTGATAGAGGGAACTATTTAAAGTTAGATGACATTAGTTCTTCTTTTGATGGAGTAGAAACTACTTTTAATCTAACCAATGGTGGCAGTCCTTTCTACCCTGGTTCTGCTTTTTCAATTCTGGTAGTTCTTGCTGGTGTTATTCAAGAAGCAGAATCTGCATATCAGATTGATCAAAGTCAGATTACATTTGCAAGTGCTCCTCTTGCAAGTGATTCTTTTTTCTGCATTGTCTTAGGAACTGCATTAGGTATTAATGTTCCTGGCAATGGAACTGTAGGTGGAACACAACTTACAAAGCCTTTCAGTTATGATGGATTTTTCTATCTCAACGATACAACAAACCGAGTAGGAATTAATTCATCATC
>Ga0255772_10000309_pt1 | contig 48766 bp, 40 predicted proteins | sample 071ome_34_FD_179970 | JGI IMG/M metagenome (GOLD analysis project Ga0255772, IMG submission 179970) | Coastal salt marsh microbial communities from the Groves Creek Marsh, Skidaway Island, Georgia - 071411BT metaG (version 2) | ecosystem: Environmental > Aquatic > Marine > Intertidal zone >...
CAACTAGATGGTGCCCTACAAGCCGTGCGACCCTTTGTGGATTTTATGAGTGCCGTGCTGACCACTAATGCGGATGGGGAAAGTTTGGTTTAGACTAACATACGGTATTCTTTTCATGGGTTTATTTTCTTCTTTGTGAATCACAATTGCGTGATTTTATTCAAAGATCAAATGATTTCTTTGCGTAGAAATTTCATTTTTTAGGTTCCTTTTTGATGGTATGTTTGATTTTTAGCATGGCTAAATTGAGTTCAATGGTAGTTTCACTAGAAGTGTCTTTGGCCAATTCTTTATTGAGAATATCTCCAATCAGGGCACCGCTTTTTTGTAGGAGACCTTGCTGTTTGGCAGTGTCTGTTTCTAGGGCAAGCGCTTTGGCAGTTTTGCTAAATTCGCGCACCTTGGCAAAGGTTTCTACAATTTGAAGTGTGGCTTGTGTGGCCTGTTTTGACTTTAGAATGGTGGCCAACATATACAGTCCTTTTTCGGTAAAAGCCTTGTAATGTGCTAATATTTATGCGGTAGATTGTGCAAATTCTTCACGTCCTTCTGGGGTGTTGAATACATCTGAACAAGTCTTGCAACCGCCCCAACCCCCAAGGGAAACCAATACTTTTAGTTGGGGATAGTTCGCTTTTAGGCCTGTTAGTTTTAGCAGCGTTAGTGAATCGGCAGCGTTGTCTAGGGCCAACCGATTGCCTTTTAAATGTAAAAAGCTATAAATCAATTGATCGACCCCTTCTAGATTAAAGTCGTCTATGCGATCGGCTCCTCCGGCGTAGTAAGCGATCACTTTAAGCGGTGAAGAAGTGGAAGAGGGGTTGCTATTTGATGTTCCGCAGCTCCATATCAAAAGAATAAAGAGTAGAAAATAAAAGCATTTTGTCAAACGAGAGAAGCAGAAGCGGGTTGCCATAGTGAATGGTTTTAAATGTTTTTTTGAGATTTAGCTAAAGGGAAGATAATCAAAATTCATCAATAGCGGCAACTTTTTAAAAGCCCAAACCGAAGTGTGAGTGCTTACTGATATTAGGACTTTTCTATTTGAAAATTCATTAAATAAAGGCTATATTTAGGGCTCTTAAAACCCCAAACAAAAGTGAGTGCTCGCCCCAATAAAAAAAACACTATTCTAAATGCGGCCTTAAAACTTTTTGCTACCCGAGGTTGTGAAGCGGTTTCAACAAAAAAAATAGCGCTTGAGGCAGCTGTGTCAGAAAGTTTAATTTTTAGACATTTTAGCAACAAAGAGTCTTTGATCAAGACACTTTATGAGCGCGAATGTGAAGCACTACAAACCCTTTGTAATCGAGTAGATAATTTGGAACATCCCAAGGTATTGTTAAGCGAAATTTTGTCTTTACCTTTTCAAATTAAAGAAAAACATTATCAGTTCTATAAATGGCATTTGAGTATGACGGGTCATCGCCTGGGCAATGAAAATCCCCTAGAACCCTTGCTAACGCCAAAACTAATTCATGCCTTTAAAGGAATTGATGCGAAACATGTTGATACCGAAGTGGCAGCCTTTTGGATCGTTTTTAATGGTTTGACACAGGCTATTATCTTAGCACCAAAAGAACATTTCATTTCTGTATACAATTGCTTAAAGGCTAAATACCAAATTTGATTCTAAAGAATTGTGTCTTGTGCTTAAATAGTTATTCTAAATCATTTTAACTTTAAAAGAAATTGAGCTATCAATTTCAAGCAGTCTCCTTTTTTTGTAGTGATTCAAATTTTGAGAAAAAATGGAATTGGTCATTATTAAAAATGAAAAAACATAAGCACTTGTGAACCAATATATTAAACTACCTCGTCCCAATGATAATTTATATTATGTAAAGTAATAAAAAAAGATTGTTGTATCTTTAAAAGAAAAATGATTTTAGTAAACACCCCTACCATACCCAATAAAGCCATTGTAGAAACCCTAGGCATTGCCCGTGGAAGTACTGTCAGAGCACGAAATGTAGGTCAAGATATTTTTGCCGGATTAAAAAATATTATTGGAGGTGAAATTTCAGAATACACCAAACTGCAGGCACAATCCCGCGAACAGGCCTTGCAACGAATGATTGAAGATGCCGAACGCTTGGGTGCCAATGCCATCGTAAACGTGCGTCTCACCACTTCTATGGTCATGCAAGGTTGTTCTGAGATATTAGCCTACGGAACTGCTGTTGTAATTCAATGATATGAAGCTGATTCTTTTTTTGGGTGCAATAGCACTCTTGGTCTACTTGATCTTTAAACGTATTGAAGATAAGAAAGGAGAACATTTTGAAGATCGTGACAATTAAGGAATTTTCTTGCCTAAAAACACATTTACTCCAGAAGCTATAGGATTTCCGCTGCTGCGTCTAAAACTCACCACTTGACCGGTATGGTAGAGGGCATCGGCCAAAGGACCGTTGAGCAAATGCCAAAGCGGATAACTCGATTTTTTGCCCTCTATTTCGAATATTACTTCAAGAGATGCCATGGTTTCAGTTGGCATATTTCTAAACGTTTGGGCTGCTTTTTGGAGGTATAATAAAGTTTCTTTGCGCAAACTTATATAGTTTTTTGGCATTCCTTGAGGTGGTCTTATGTTGGGTTCGTTTTGAGAAATCTTAAAAATAGTTTCACTAAGACTGTAAAGGTGTTCTATGGTTTCTAAAGTGGATTTTCCTTTTTCCGAAGGTCGATAGGCTAAATCTTCTTTTCGTAAATCTAGACTTGCCCAATAATAGCGAAATCCAAGGCCCTCCACGGTTCGCGCTATCAATGCAGCGGGATCGTAGTGATTGGGTGCCGGAGGAATTTCAGCAAACGGAAGCGATTGTTCTTGTGCCATAAGCGAGAGTGTTAAAAAAAAGAAGAGAACTGATATACAAGCTTTTTTCATTGTATTTTTGTTGTAGGGTCTTGTTGCCCAAGGTATTAAAATACGTTCAATGTCCGCCAAAAAAATATCCAGTTTTGAAGAGCTTTCTAAAATTCAATTTGAAAATTTAGCTCCCGACCCTGATCCCCTACCCGAATCTCCCGAAGTTTTCGAAAAGCAAACCTTAGAGGCTCATTTTAGCAATAAAGGCAGGGCCGGAAAAACCGTTACCCTAATTAAAGGGTTTGAAGGCGAACATGCGGAACTTAAAGCCCTGGCCAAAAGCCTAAAAAATGAGTTTAAGGTGGGCGGCACTGTTAAAAATGGTGAAATAGTAATTCAAGGGAATATGCGAGATAAACTCATTGCCTATCTCAAATCACTCGGACATGAGGTGAAACGTGTGGGTGGTTAGGCCTCCAGAATTTTAGTGACCCGCTAAGAATTAAATTACCATTGAATTGGCAAATTGCCATGGCTTTGCATATAGGCGTTGGTTTTACTAAAATGTTGGTTGCCAAACCAATATCCTCTATTGGCGCTTAAGGGTGAAGGATGGCCGCTGGTTAAAATTTTATGCTTTTCAGCTGCAATCAAACTTTGCTTCCTTTTAGCAAAGCCCCCCCACAATAAGAAAACCACACCTTCTAATTCAGTTGAAATGGTGCGAATAACAGCATCAGTAAATTGCTCCCACCCCCTATTTTGATGACTCCCTGCCTGATGGGCAGCCACAGTGAGGGTGGCGTTGAGCAACAAAACCCCTTGAGAAGCCCAAAGGCTTAAATCGCCACTTTTAGGGTAGGGTTTGCCTAAGTCCTGTTCCAATTCCTTAAAGATATTTACGAGTGAAGGTGGGTGTGCTATTCCATTGGGAACCGAAAAACAGAGTCCATTTGCTTGCCCAGGACCATGATAGGGATCTTGTCCTAAGAGCACCACTCGAACCGATTCAAAAGGACAAGCATTAAAAGCATTGAAAATAGCACTTCCTGGTGGATAGCACCTACCGCTTTGATAAGCCGTTTTAACAAATTCTACAAGCTTTATAAAGTAGGGGGCTTCAAATTCCGACTGTAAAACCTTTTCCCAACTTGAATCTATTTGCACCGTCATAGATTTCTTACATTTGCAGGGCTAAGGTAAGAAAATTTGCATGGGATATTGTCCAAAGAAAACCATTGAAGACCTTGAATTTAAAGAGGTATTGCAACAAGTTGCCTCATTTGCCATTACACCCCTTGGAAAGGCTCATTGTTTGGCACTCACCCCACAATTTGAGGCTGAAATTTGTCTTGCTGAACTGCAAAAAGTAGCCGAATTCACGGCTTCTTTTGACAATGAAAACCGCATTCCTAATCACGGATTTGAAGATGTTTCCTCAGCTTTTCCTTTGCTTAAAATTGAAAACAGTGTTTTAGAAATCCAAAGTTTCCGTGACTTTGCAGCCAACGCCACCACCACCCATATCCTTTTGCAGTTTTTTAAAAAATTTAAAACTTACTATCCGCAACTCTATGCTTTAGGTGCTGATTTGCCCCTGGAAAAGGACATTAAAAGCGAAGTGGATAGTGTGATTGATCGCTTTGGTGAAATTCATAACAACGCTTCAGAAAACCTCTATCAGATCAGAAAACAGTTGCAAGGTTTACGTGGAAAAATCAGCAGCAGTTTTAACAAAGCCCTAACTCACTACAACAATTTGGGCTATCTAGATGATATCCGAGAATCAATTTTAGACAATAAGCGGGTGATGGCCGTTAAGGCTATGCACAGAAGAAAAGTGAAAGGGGCTATTATGGGAAGCTCCAAAACGGGCAGCATCGTCTTTATGGAACCCGAAGCTACAAATGCCCTAACGCGTGAATTGCAAAACCTCCTATTTGAAGAAACCGAAGAAATTAAAAAGATTTTAAGTCAACTGACCGATTATTTTCGTCCCCTACTTCCCCTTCTTCAAGCCCAACAAGCCTATCTACTTGCCTTAGACGGCTTTTATGCAAGAGCCAAATATGCCGAAGCAATTGAAGGTGTTCTACCCGAATTCAGCCAGTCCCAAGAACTATACTATAAATCGGCCTATCATCCTCTGCTCCTGTGGGCCAATCGTTTGGAGAATAAACCTACCTATCCACAAGATATAACCCTATCGCCCGAACAGCGAATTGTGGTCATTTCAGGACCCAATGCGGGCGGAAAAAGCATCACACTAAAAACCATAGGGCTCCTTCAACTCATGCTGCAAAGTGGCCTTTTAATTCCGGTTCACGAAAGAAGCAAAGGCAAGTTGTTTCAACAAATTTTAACGGATATTGGTGACAACCAATCTATTGAAAATCATTTAAGTACCTACTCTTATCGCTTGCAAAACATGAAGTCCTTTTTAAAGCTTTGTAATAGCGAAACCCTATTTCTTATTGACGAATTTGGAACAGGTTCTGACCCGGAATTGGGGGGTGCTCTTGCAGAAACTATGCTAGAGGATTTTTATGAGCGCAAAGCGTTTGGACTCATCACGACTCACTATGCCAATTTAAAGGCTCTTGCTGATGAAATGCCTGCCATGGTGAATGCCAATATGCAGTTTAACAATAAAACTTTAGAGCCCATATTTAAACTCGTTATGGGTGAAGCCGGAAGCTCCTTTACGTTTGAAGTAGCCCAAAAAAATGGACTACCCTTCAACCTAATCAATCGGGCTAAGAAAAAAATGGAACGAGGAAAAGTTCGCTTTGATGCCACTATTGCTAAACTTCAAAAAGAGCGTAATCAAATGGTATCTACCCAAAAGAATCTTAAAGAAAAAGAATCGAAAGCCGCTCTGGAAGCCGATAAAATGAATACTCTCAATGCGAAACTTCAAAAAAAACTCAGCGACTATCAAGAGTTGTTTGATCACAATCAGCGCATGATCGTTTTAGGCAATAAATTTAACGATGCAGCCGAACGTTTTTTCAATACCAATAAAAAAAGACCCTTAATTGCCGAGTTGTTGCGCCTAACCGAAAGTGAAAATGCCAAGCGCAAAAAGAAAACAGCAGCCATCGCAAAAAAGGAGCGTGAGCAAAAGAAAAAAACCGCCCAGCTTTTAGAAAAAGAAATAGTGAAGGTGCGGAAGGAGAAAAAGGAACATCAACAAAAACCCAAGCCAAAACCGCAACCTAAAGTGGCAATTTTAGTCGGAGATCAAGTGCGGTTAACCGATGGACGTGCCGTGGGTGTGGTGGAAGTAATTGAAAAAAAGCGCGTAGTGGTTAATTATGGGGCTTTTACCACCGAAACCAAATTGGAACAATTAGAGTTTGTGCAACGCAAAAATAAAAAATGAAGTTTGTAATCGTATTTTACGATGGACCCTGTGTTTTGTGTAATTTTTGGGTGCGCAAGCTTTGTCGGTGGGATCGCTTTGATCGACTGCGATTTACTTCTTTAAACAGTGCCTATGCCAAAAAGTTTTTTTTAGAAAAGCCAACTCCCTACTCAACCCACGAGGCCATCATAACTTGGGATGCTCAAAAGGGCTATAAAACCGAAGCGGAGGCTGTTTTTTGGATTCTAAAGCAACTTCCCCGCCCCTGGAAAATTTTTTTATTTTTTCAATACTTCCCGAACATCATAACCAAAAGGCTCTATCAATTTATTGCCCAAAATCGTTATCGGTGGTTTGGCGCCCATCCTGATTGCCCACTCCCCACCCCCAATTTTTCACATAAATTTTTGTAATATTGTTAACGCACCTTTTAACCCGAACACCATGAAAGAATTCAAAAAATTTATTCGTAGAGGAAATGTAGTAGATATGGCCGTGGGACTTATTTTGGCTACCTATTTTGGCGCCATTGTAAAGTCTTTAGTCAATGATATTCTAATGCCACCAATTGGATTGCTCCTAGGTGGTGTAGATTTTAGTGCCTTAAAAATTGTCATTCAAAAAGCAACAGCAGATTCGCCCGAAGTGGCGCTACTGTATGGCACTTTTATCAATACGATCATTACTTTTTTACTTGTTTCTTTTGCCATATTTATGGTTGTGAAGGCCTATAATAAAGCCCAAGAACGCTTTAAAAAGGAAGAAGCTGTTGCCGCTCCTCCAGCTCCTTCAAAAGAAGAAGCCTTGCTCACGGAAATTCGTGATCTACTTAAGAAATAATTTAGCTTTTTTTACATTTTATAAAGAGGATAAGCATCTCCTAACCCGCTGAACATAACCCGAAAAATAAAGGGAAGCTATTTGTCTTTAGGATAATTGTCGTCCCAGTTTTTAGCTATGGGTTCTTTTTTTAGTTTGCCGATCGATTTAGCCACTATCATAGAGACTGCTGCATCACCGGAGACATTGGTAATGGTTCTACACATATCTAAGGGTCGGTCAATGGCAAAAATCAATGCCAAACCCGCCTCGGGAATACCTGCTTGTCCAAGCACAATGACTAACATGACCATGCCTGCACCCGGCACAGCGGCTGTTCCAATAGAAGCTAAAGTTGCTGTTAAAACGATGCCTAATTGTGCTTCTAGCGACAAACCCAATCCAAAGGCCTGGGCAATAAAAACGGCAGCCACAGCTTGATAAACACTAGTCCCGTCCATATTGATGGTAGCTCCTATAGGCAATACAAAACTGGCAACTTCTTCATCCACACCTAAATGTTCTTCTACACGTTCCATTGTTACGGGTAGTGTGGCTGCACTCGAGCTGGTTGAAAAGGCTAAGAGTTGAGCAGGAGCAATACCCTTCAGAAAAAAGGAAGGACTGCGTTTGGCGAATACTTTTACGAGAAGTATATAAATAAAAATCATGAGGGTCAAACCAATCAAAAGCGTGATGGCATAAAGACCCAAGGCTTGAAACAATTCCAAACTGGGTGATTCTACAATTAAAGCAGCCAAAAGGGCAAAGACACCATAGGGAGCTGCGAGCATGATTAAATCAATTAATTTTAAGATGACTTCATTAAAGGCATCAAAGAATGCTTTGACCGGTGCGGCTTTCTTTTCAGGAATTAGAATTAAACCTATGCCAAAGAAAATGGCAAAGAAAATGACCTGCAACATATTGCGGTTGTTGGTGGTAGCTTCAAAAATATTGCTGGGAACTAAATCTACTAAGGGCTGTAGGGGGCCCTTTTCGCGTTGCTGTTGCGCCACCATTTGTTTTTCTTGAGCGCTGTCTTGATAGGCAACAAGTAATTCTTCTCGAGTATCTTCCCCTATTTGTTTTCCGGGCTCAATTAAATTTACCAAAAGAAGTCCTAAAACCACTGCAATCACGGTAGTACAGATGTAAATTCCAATGGTGCGCCCCCCCATTACCGAAAGTTTTGAAATATCTTTTAGATCAGATACTCCTTTGATAAGCGAGCCCAAAATCAAGGGCATGGCAATGAGTTTGAGAGAATTGATGAATATTGTTCCAAAAGGTTTAATCCAATCTGACACAAAAGTAGGACCAAAAGAAAGCCTAGAAAAGAATACTCCAAAGAGTATCCCGGCAAACATACCGATTAAGATTTTCCAGTGTAGGGCAAGTTTTTTCATAAGTAAGATTATTTTTGGATGGTTCTATTCAGTAGGGTAAAATCGGCTAAAACTAATGCCGCCATAGCCTCCACTATGGGCACTGCTCGTGGCACCACACAGGGGTCATGACGGCCTTTGCCTTGCATGGTCACCCTATTGCCCGCTTTATCAATAGTATCTTGTGCTTGCATAATGGTTGCAACGGGTTTAAAGGCCACATTAAAATAAATATCCATACCATTAGAAATACCCCCTTGAATACCCCCGGAATGGTTGGTTTGGGTAGTGCCGTCAGCATTAAACAAATCGTTATGGGCACTACCACGAAAGGTAGCGCCAGCAAAACCACTGCCATATTCAAATCCTTTCACAGCATTTATAGACAGCATGGCATGCCCCAATAAGGCGTGTAGTTTGTCAAAAGCAGGCTCACCTAGTCCCACGGGTACATTTTGAATAACCGCACTTACAACACCACCCACCGTATCGCCGTCTTTGCGCACTTCCTTGATATAATCCTCCATTTGCTTGGCCACTTGAGGGTCGGGACAACGAACAGGATTCTCTTCTATGTGATTAAAATTGAGTTCTGTATAGGGTTTTTCTATGCCCAGGGTTCCAACTTTAGAGACATAGGCTGTAATTTTAATGGGGTCTAACAACTGTTTGGCAATAGCTCCGGCCACAACCCTGCTGGCGGTTTCTCTGGCAGAGCTTCTGCCACCCCCGCGATAGTCCCGAAAACCGTATTTCTGATCATAGACATAATCTGCATGAGAGGGGCGATAGCTGTCTTTTATGTGGGAATAGTCTTTTGATTTTTGATTGGTGTTGTAAATAGCAAATCCAATTGGTGCTCCGGTAGTTTTCCCCTCAAAAAGACCCGAAAAAAAGTGAACTTCATCGGGTTCTTTGCGTTGGGTTACTATGGCCGATTGACCAGGTTTTCTTCTGTTTAATTCATGTTGTATGGCCTCTAAATCAAGGGTAAGACCAGACGGACATCCGTCTATAACCCCTCCGATAGCTGGGCCGTGTGATTCGCCAAAAGTGGTGAGTTGGAAAAGTGTACCAAATGTGTTTCCCGCCATAATGCTAATTAAAACCACAAATATACAGCAATCTGTTCAGCAGGCAGAACTTGTGCTTTATAAAAGTGCATGGTATAAAATGCTAATAGGGTGTTGAGCTTCCCGTTGGGTGCCGTCTTTTATTTGGTGTCTACAACTTGTGCCGTTGGCCGCAATGAGAACCTCAGGTTCACTGCGCCTTATGGCTGGAAACAATCGCTCCTCTCCTATTTGCATGCTTAATTCATAATGTTCCGATTCATAACCAAAGGAACCCGCCATTCCACAACATCCCGAATTAAGTAAGCGAACAGTATAATTTTCGGGTAAATTTAAGGCCGTAAAAGTATCAGCTGGGCTACCGAGGGCTTTTTGGTAGCAATGAGCGTGAATTTTAATGGTCTTAGACTCTTTGTGAAAGGACTTGGAGCTGATGCGATTAGCCTTATGTTCTTCGGCAAGAAAAGTTTCGATTAGAAAACAATGTTGGGCCAATTCGGCGGCCTCTTTCTTGTTGGAGTTTAATTTTAAATATTCATCCGTAAAACAATACAAGGCCGAAGGTTCAATAAATAGCAAAGGAGTTGCCGCACTAATTTTATCAGCATATTGTGCATGGTTAATACGTGCATATTTTTGCGCTTGTTCTAAAAAGCCTTTGGATAGATAGGTTCTGCCACTAGGAACAAAGGGTAACAAATGAACCTGATAGCCTAATTGATGGAGAAGGCTAGTGGCCTGTTGGGCCAAATGAGTTTCTGAATAGTTGCTAAATTCATCAAGAAACAAATAAACTTCTTTTATAGGATTTTTTAATATATTGTTTTTTAGTTTTTTACTAATCTCTTTCTCAAGTTTTGGTAGCGATCTTTTTGTGCTAATTCCTAGCGCTTTTTTAATGCTTTTACCTACTAAACCAGAATTAACCACAGCATTTTGAAGTCCTCTAAAAGGTTGCAAATAACGATTGAGAAGTGGATAGTGTGCAAAAATTTTATCCCGTAAAGAGCTCCCGTGTATTTTTTGATATTGATAGTTAAATTCAGCTTTATAAGTAGCCATATCAACACTACTCGGACATTCACTGGCACAAGCTTTACAACTCAAACAAAGCGCTAAGGCTTCTTTTAATTCAGAACTATCAAAGGGTTGTTCTGCTTTGGGGTTTGAGAGCACTTCTCGAAATATATTGGCTCTCCCTCTAGTGCCGTGCAATTCTTCTTTGGTGGCGCGATAACTCGGACAAAGGGTGCCTGAAGGTGCCGTAGTTCGGCAGTTTCCTGCTCCATTACATTTTTCAACTGCCCGCAACAACCCTAAATCATTCGAAAAATCAAGAAAAGTGTCAGGATGTTTTTGTTCTGTTTCAAGTGGAGTGCGCAAATTTTGATCCATGGGCCAAGAGGCTACAATTTTCCCGGGATTAAAAAGACAATGAGGATCAAAAATTTTTTTCACCTGATTTAAAAGAGCAGCATTTGCTTCTCCTAAAACCAAGGGAATAAATTCTGATCGTACAATTCCATCACCGTGCTCCCCACTTAAGGAGCCGTCATATTTTTTGACCAATTGAGCTACAGCCTTTGTAATGGCTCTAAAATCTTGAATTCCTTGAGTTGTTTTTAAATTTAAGATAGGACGCAAATGCAATTCTCCTGCTCCCGCATGAGCATAATAAACAGCTTCTTGTTGAAACGATTCCATGATACGCTGAAATTCGGCAATATAATCGGCTAACTGTGCCACAGGAACCGCTGTATCTTCAATACAGGCCACCGCTTTTTCGTCTCCTATCAAATTACCCAAAAGCCCTAAACCAGCACTGCGCAAATATTGGGCAGCGGCAATTTCATCTCCCCATAAGCGCACCACTGCATAGGCGCACTTAGATGTCGCTATTGAGGCCTCTAATGCTTCTAGCTCTTGGAGCAATTCCTTTTTGGAATCATGTCGCAATTCTAGCATCAATATGGCTTTGGGGTCGCCTTGTATAAAAAATCGATTTTTGCGAAAAGAAGGATTGTTTAAAGTGCAATCTAATATGGTTTTGTCCATCAATTCACAGGTATACAAATGGTGTTCCATGCAAGGAACAACCGCTTCCATAGCTTTTTGAATACTCTCAAAATGAACAGCAAGTAGCACTTGTTCTGGAGGAGGCAACGGATCTAATTGAAGGGTGATGGAAGTCGTAAATGCTAAAGTGCCTTCACTTCCAGCTAGAAGTTTCGCTAGGTTAAGAGGAGCTCCCTTTTCCGAAAAAGGAGCTTGTTCAATAAGGGCGTCAACCGCATAGCCCGTATTGCGACGGTGCACACTAGAATGAGGATAGTTGCTCCGAATTTCTTCTTGAACCGCTTGGGGAGACAGCAACTGAATTAGTTCACGGTAAATGGCTCCTTCTAAATTTTGTTGTTCTTGTTTTTGTGCTATTGCCGCTGCAGACAGCGCTTCAAAAACAGCCTTACTACCATCCGACAAAAGCGTTTCTAATCGCAAAAGTTTATCGCGTGTAACCCCATATCTAATGGAAGTTGTACCTGAGGAATTGTTGCCAACCATGCCCCCTATCATGCAATAGGCAGATGTTGACGTATTGGGGCCCAAAAAAAGGCCATAGGGAGCTAAAAATCGATTGAGATCATCACGAATCACACCGGGTTGAACCGTAACCGTTTTGTTTTTGAGATCAACAGAAAGTATATGGGTGAAATGTTTAGAGACATCTACCACAAGACCCTCTCCCACACATTGCCCAGCCAGAGAAGTTCCAGCAGTTCTAGGGATTATGCCAATTTGATGTTGGGCAGCAAAGGTGATGATTTTGGTTAAGTCTTCTTCATTTTTGGGATATATAACCCCCAAAGGTCTTTTTTTATAAACAGATCCATCTGTAGCATAAAGCATTTGATAATGCTCCTCTGTATGGAGTTCACCCTCCAGTTGACTTTTTAATTCATTGAAACTAAAATGGACTTCTTTGGTTTGCATAATTCTCGCCTCGCTAAAATAGAGATAAGTTTTTCATTATCTTTTTAATTTTTACCTTTGATTAGATTTTTTTTCATGAAAACAACCTCCCTGACCCTAGTACTAGCCACTCTTTTTTGGAGTTGTGGCTCAAATGACAAGAATTACGAAATTTTCGGCGAAATAGATATTGAGACCGGAAAAACCATTTATCGCATTGCTGCTGATGCCAACAATCAGCCCGTAATGATGGATTCTGCCACCATAGACAAAGGTGCTTTTACCCTCAAAGGGCCAATTGCTGAACCCACTATTAACTTTATTCAAGTGGAGGGCATCCAAGGAAATTTCCCTATCATTTTGGAAGGGGGTAAAATTAATTTGACCCTTTATAAAGACAGCCTAACAGCTTCTGTGGCCAATGGCACCGTTTCGAACGATGATTTTATGAAATACAAATCGGAAACAAAGGCCTATATTAAATCTATCAATGCCATAGGCAATGACATGCAACAAGCTCTAATTTTAAAAGACTCCTTGTTGATGTTAGATTTAAAAACGGAATATGATGGTGTGCGCCAACAAATTCAAGACTATGAATTGAATTTTATTGAAAGTAATCCCGATTCCTATGTATCGGCTCTTATCTTAGAACGATTTGCGGCTTCCAAGGCCGTTGAAAAAGAACGTCTACAGACGCTTTACGATGCTTTTAGTGATCGCATTAAAAACACACCTTCTGGAAGATCAATTGCCACTTTTTTAAACCAACCTGCCAGTCCACCAAAGGTGGGTGAATTTGCTCCTAACTTTGAAGGCCCCACCCCTACTGGAAATCAATTGGCGTTAAAAGGCAATTTGGGAAAGGCCACGCTGCTTGAATTTTGGGCCAGTTGGTGTAGACCTTGTCGTGTTCAAAACCCCAATTTAGTAGCCTTGCACCAAAAAATGGCTCCAAAAGGGTTTAAGATTATTGCCGTTTCCCTCGATAAAACAAAAAACAGTTGGCTTCAAGCCATAGAAGATGATGGCTTGGTTTGGGATCATGTTTCACATTTGCAACATTGGAATGACCCTATTGCTAAACAATATCACATTCAACAAATTCCAGCTTCTCTTTTACTTGATGCAGAAGGCAAAATTGTAGCTAAAGATCTCAATCCAAAACAGCTTGAAGCAAGATTAGCTATGTTGTTAGAATAGTGGGTTAACGCTGACGAAAAAGCCAAAAGCCAACCCCCAAAGTTGTGATCATTAAGTAGAGAAGCGTTTGCTTAGCTTCTATAAAAAGCCCTGGTTCAAAGGCCAAAGACACCACCACCCCACTTAGTGCCCCTCCCAAATGGGCTGTATGCCCAATAGAATCGTTTTGTTTTTTCATGCCATAAAGTGAATAGGCCACATAGCCCGCTGCAAAAGCAAATCCGGGTATGGGTAGTGGAATAAAAAACAGATATAGCTCTAGGGCTGGATAAAGCAAAATGGTGCTAAAAACAATTCCCGTCACGGCACCACTAGCTCCAACAGCAGCGTAGTGTGCTGCCTTACGATGATAGACGGCTGCAAATAAATTTCCGGCAATCAAACTGCCAAAATAAACCACAAGAAAACGTTCTACCCCCAAACTTTGCACCACCGCATAGCCAAACAAATAGAGGGTATACATATTAAAAAAAAGATGCATCCAACTCACATGCAAAAATGCTGATGACAGGTAGCGATAATAATTTTTGGAACCGAGATGGGCGATGTCAAATTTATAACGATTAAAAAAACTCAAATTGTTAAATCCAATATAGCTTACCAGGGTATTTACTGCTATTAAAATGCCAATCACTAAGGGTACAGAGTTTCCCAAGAATTTATTTTTCATCAAAAATAGAAATTGTTTTGTTCTTTGCCTCCTAGCAATACCACATACTTAGGTTTTATTTATCTTTAACCCACAAATCAAATCATTTTGGACGCCGTTTTATACTACATAGCCTATCCTTTTCTTTATGTTATTTCCAAGCTTCCTTTTTCTGTGTTTTATGCGCTATCAGACGTGGTGGCTTGGCTCCTCTATAATGTCATTGGCTATAGAAAAGCGGTGGTGCGTAAGAATTTAACGCTCGTATTTCCGGAAAAATCTGCTGCGGAACGCAACGCAATTGAACGTGAATTCTACACCCATTTAAGCGATCTTTTTTTAGAAATGATCAAAAGCTTAAGCCTCTCTAAAGAAGAAATGCAAAAACGGTTTAAGGTTAACAATATAGCCGTGCTCACACAATTTGAGGACAAGCAAAAAAGCTGTTTTATCATGTGTGGTCACTACGCCAGTTGGGAATGGATGATGTCCTTGGGGTATCATATACAACATATTGGATATGGCATCTATACGCCGCTGTCTAATGTATATTTCGATCGTTTAATGCAGCGTATCCGAAAAAAGCACAAAGCCTATTTAATTTCCCGCTATGCGATTCGGGAAACTCTTCAAAAGCACCAGGCGGAAAAGCATTTAGGGATTTATGGTTTTGCGAGTGATCAATCGCCCAGACCCACAGAAAAGACTTATTGGCGTAGCTTTATGGGTATAGAAGTACCCGTTTTTACGGGCGCAGAGCGTTTAGCGCGTGAGCACAACATTCCCCTTGTTTTTGGCGCCGTAAAAAAAGTTAAAAGAGGTTATTATGAACTTGAATTAACCTTGCTAAGTGAACAACCTAAGGAAGAGCCTCTCTATCAAATTACAGACAAATTTACAGCCTTGTTAGAGGATCAGATAAGAGCCTACCCGGCCTATTATTTTTGGACCCACAACCGCTTTAAATTTGCCTCAAACACTTAAGGCTTTTAGTTTTTGAACAAATTCTTCAGCCAATGCGGTGGCTGTTTCTTGTGTATTGGCTTCCGTATAAATGCGAATGATGGGTTCAGTATTGGATTTTCTCAAGTGTACCCAACCGGCTTCAAAATCAATTTTAAGCCCATCAACGGTGGTTATTTTTTCGTTTTGATATTCTTTTTCAAGTTGGCTTAATAGATCCTCTGGCACAATGCCTTCCGACAAGGTTAATTTGCTTTTTTCCATAAAAAAGGCCGGATAGTGTTTTTTTAAAGCAGACACCTTCAGTTGCTTTTTAGCTAAGAGCGAAAGAAAAAGAGCAGTGCCCACCAATGCATCACGACCATAGTGAAGTTGAGGATAGATCACCCCGCCATTGCCTTCTCCTCCTATAACAGCATTTTTGGCTTTCATTAGCTGCACCACATTCACCTCTCCTACTGCGCTGGCATAATAAGATTGATTATGTTGTTGGCTCACTTCTGCCAGCGCTCGGGTAGATGAAAGATTGGAAACCGTTGTTCCAGGTGTTTTTTGCAACACATAGTCGGCGCAGGCCACAAGCGTATATTCTTCCCCAAAAAGGGTTCCGGTTTCATCCATAAAAACCAATCGGTCTACATCTGGGTCTACTGCTATCCCAAAATCAGCTTGTTCAGCCACCACTACTCGAGCCAATTCTGTTAAGTGTTCTTTTAGCGGTTCTGGATTATGTGGAAAATGTCCTGTGGGTTCACAATAAAGAGGAATTACTTCTGCACCCAGGGCTTCCAAAAGCAACGGAATGGCAATACCTCCCGAAGAATTGACCGCATCTACTACTACTTTAAACCCTTGCTCTTTAATTTTATCTACTTCTAAAATGGGAAGTGATAAAGTGGCTTCTATGTGTTTTGATAAGGCATTGTCTCGACTACTAATAGAGCCTAGTGAGTCAACAGAAGCATAAGGAAAGTTTTCTGTTTGGGCATAGCGAAGCACATCTTCACCCGATTGGGCATCAATAAATTCGCCTTTGTTGTTTAATAACTTTAAAGCATTCCATTCTTTAGGGTTATGACTGGCAGTGATGATGATTCCACCTGCGGCTTCTTCCCACATGACGGCCATAGCAACTGTGGGGGTGGTAGATAAGTCTAGCGTTATAACGTCTAATCCTAAACCAACCAATGTTTGATTGACCAATTGATGCACCATGGCACCTGAAATACGAGCGTCTCGACCGGTCACTACCTTAAGAGAAGTAGTGTTGTGGTTTGCCAACAGCCACTGCCCATAGGCCGAAGTGTAGCGCACCACATCAAGCGGGGTTAGATTTTCTTCAGGTATGCCACCAATCGTGCCTCGAATACCCGAAATTGATTTTATTAATGTCATAGGGTACAAATAGGGTTACGCATGCTAAGATAGGGCATGTTTTTATACCTCCATCCTTTTTGCAAATAGTGTTACATTTAATCCATGAATTTTTTAGCTCATGTCTATTTATCAGGAAATGATTTGGAGTTGGCTATGGGCAATTTAATTGCCGATCGCATCAAAGGGAATCGTTTATGGCAATGCAGTGCGAAAATACAAGAGGGTATTTTATTGCATCGGGCTATTGATCTTTATACCGATGCACATCCAAATTTTAAGCAATGTGCCAAAAAACTGTTTGCTACCCATAGACATTATGGTCGGGTTTTGGTCGATATGTTTTTTGATCATTTTTTAGCTAAAAACTGGAACGATTATCATGCAGAGACTCTCTCTGAGTTTAGCGAACGCTTTTATGTCTACCTAAAAGAAAACCAAAAACAGTTGCCTGCAGATTGCCAATCGCTCGTTAAGCACCTCATGGCGCAAAACTGGTTTGGCGCCTATGAAAGCCTTGATGGATTAGAAAAAATTTTAAGACAAATGGAAAGGCGCACCCAATTTGAATCCAATTTAGCAAGTGGCCGTTTGGTGTTAAGTGAAAATTATTCTTTTTTTGAGTCCCAATTCAAGTCCTTTTTTTCCGACATCACCTCTCATTTTAACCTTGTTTCTAAATGTATCGATTAATATTCCATAGTCTAACAGGACTTCTTTTTGTCTTATTCGTTTTTAGCTGCACGCCACAACCCCCTATTCGGGCAGCGGTAGTTTCAGCCCGCCTAGAGGCCTCTGAAATTGGGGTGCAAATCATGCAACAAGGCGGAAATGCTTTTGATGCTGCAGTAGCCACCCATATGGCATTGGCGGTTTGCTACCCCAATGCCGGAAATTTAGGCGGTGGTGGTTTTGCTGTCTTTCGAACAGCCTCTTCTACCGTTGGCAGTTTAGACTTTAGAGAAAAAGCACCCCTAGCGGCCTCACGCGATATGTATCTAGATGAAAATGCAGAAGTCATTCCTGAAAAGAGCACTCTTGGGGGGCTTGCAGTGGGAGTTCCTGGTTCTGTTGCTGGCCTGTATGCTCTTCATCAGAAGTTTGGCAAACTGCCCTGGCATAAGGTCATTACCCCCGCGCAGGAGCTAGCAGAAAAAGGATTTGTTATAACGCAAAGACAAGCAGATGGCTTAGCCCAAAAACAACCAGAAATAGTAGCCCTCAATGGAGACAACATACCTTTTACACAATCTGTTAAAGCCAAAGACACCTTTCGAAATCCAGCCTTAGCAAAACTCATGCAAACTATTGCAAAGGAGGGGCCAAAGGCTTTTTATGAGGGGTCTCATGCGCAAGCCCTAATAAACACCATAAACACCCATGGTGGTATATTTAGTTTAGAAGATTTGAAATCTTATGAACCCGTGTGGAGAGAACCCATTCGCTTTCAATACAAAGATTTAACCCTATATTCCATGGGGCCTCCATCCAGCGGGGGCATTTGTTTAGGGCAACTCATGGGGATGATCGAACCCTATTCCATAGAACAATATGGCTTTCATTCTGAAAAAGCCGTTCAGCTTATGATTGAAGCCGAAAGAAGGTCTTTTGCAGATCGAAGCCTTTATTTAGGCGATGTTGATTTTGTCTCTGTTCCTACAGAACAGCTTTTAGACCGGGAATATTTACAAAAACGAATGAACTCTTTTTCTTTTGAAAAGGCCACTCCCTCTGAAACAATAGCCCCGGGAATTGTTGTTGCCGAAGAAAGTGAAGAAACCACACATTTTTCTATCTTAGATCAAGAAGGCAATGCAGTTGCTATAACCACAACACTGAACGGCAACTATGGTGCCAAACTCTATGTGAAAGAAGGGGGCTATTTTCTCAACAATGAAATGGATGATTTTAGCAGCAAGCCCGGAGTGCCCAATATGTTTGGACTCATTGGGGGAACTGCCAATGCCATTGCTCCTGCCAAAAGAATGCTTAGCGCCATGACCCCTACCCTAGTAGAAAAGGGAGGAAAACTTTCTATGATTGTGGGCACCCCAGGTGGGTCTACCATCATCACTTCTGTTTTTCAAATTATACTCAATGTATATGCCTTTGGCATGTCTATAGAAGAAGCTGTTGATGCTCCTCGATTTCATCATCAATGGATGCCAGATACCGTCATTTTGGAGCCTGCAAAATTCAGTCGAAAATTTATTCGAAACCTGCAAGCCAAAGGCTATCAAATTGAAGAGAAAAACACCCGCATTATAGGCCGTGTAGACGCTATTCATCTATCACCTGAGGGTCATATAAGCACGGCTGCTGATCCAAGAGGAGATGATGCTGCCGCAGTTTTGAGATAAAACAACTTTAGCCTTTTATTCCGTTTTAGTTGTGTTAAAAAACCCGTACTTTTACCGGCCTAATGGCAATGCATAATTCCGACAGTATCGTAATTGAGGGAGCTCGGGCTCACAACTTAAAAAACATAAGCCTGGCTATTCCCCGCAACCAACTCGTGGTGATCACTGGGCTATCGGGTAGCGGAAAATCTTCTTTGGCTTTTGACACCATCTATGCAGAAGGTCAACGTCGCTACATGGAAACCTTTTCGGCCTACGTACGTCAGTTTTTAGGTAATATGGAACGCCCAGATGTTGATAAAATCAATGGCTTGTCTCCTGTCATTGCCATTGAGCAAAAAACAACTTCTAGAAGTCCACGCTCTACAGTGGGCACCATCACCGAACTCTATGACTATTTTAGGTTGCTTTTTGCACGAATTGGAACAGCTTATAGCTATTTGTCTAATGAAAAAATGATTCATTATACGGATGCACAAATAGTTTCCTTAATTGTTTCTGAATATTTGGGACAAAAAATCATGCTTCTCTCTCCTATTGTTAAGGCCCGAAAAGGGCATTATAGAGAGTTGTTTGACAGTCTTTCACGGCAAGGGTTTTCTAAGGTGCGTGTAGATGGTCAAATGCTGGATTTGACGCGGGGCATGAAAGTAGATCGTTATAAAACCCACGACATAGAATTGGTTATTGACCGTTTTTCGGTTAAAGACGATGCTGATTTTGTCAAGCGTTTAGAATCTTCTTTAGCCACAGCTATGGAATATGGAGATGATGCGGTAATGGTTTTTGCTATGGAAACAGAAAAGACTCGGTTTTTTAGTCGTAATTTAATGTGTCCAAGTTCCGGAATTGCCTATCCGCAGCCAGAACCTAATACATTTTCTTTTAACTCCCCAAAAGGAATGTGTCCTTCTTGTAAAGGCTTGGGCATCCGACACGAAATTAATCGTCAAAAAATTATTCCAGACGATAGTTTGTCTATTGAAAAAGGCGGATTAGCTCCTTTAGGACTTCAAAAAAGCAGTTGGTCTTTTAAACAAATAGAAACCATTGCAAAATGTTTTTCTTTTTCATTAAAAGATCCTATTCGCAAAATACCCAAACGTGCTCTAGAGATAATTTTAACAGGAGGGAAGGAAAAATATGAAATACATTCTCCTACCCTTGGGGTCACGAGGACCTATAAAATAGACTATGAAGGGATCGAAAACTTTATTCGATCTTCATTTGAAAATAACGAATCACGCCCCATTAGACGCTGGGCCAGTGATTTTATGGAACCTCACGATTGTCATGAATGTGCTGGAACCCGCTTGCGAAAAGAAGCCCTTTATTTTAAAATAGACCACTATAATATTGCACAAATTAGTCAAATGGATTTGATTGAATTGCAGCAATGGATTGAAGACTTGCCTAAAAAACTCTCCTCCAGCGAACAGAAAATAGCAAGTGAGATTTTAAAAGAAATTAAAACCCGCTTGCAATTTTTATTAGATGTAGGCTTGGGTTATTTGCAATTGCAGCGTTCCTCCAAATCGCTTTCGGGTGGCGAAGCCCAACGAATTCGTTTGGCTACCCAAATTGGATCTCAGTTGGTGGGGGTGCTCTATATTTTAGATGAACCGAGCATTGGTTTGCATCAGCGGGATAATGAACGCTTAATCAATTCCCTTTGTGCCCTTCGTGATTTAGGTAATTCTGTGATCGTGGTAGAGCACGACAAAGACATGATGCTTAGAGCTGATCATTTGATTGACATGGGGCCTTTTGCCGGCAAAAGAGGAGGGGAAATAATCCTTGAAGAAAAACCTGAAAAAGTTATTGGAACAGATAGCCTAACAGGCAAATACATGAGCGGTGAGTTACAAATTCCCACACCAGAAAAAAGACGTAAAGGAAACGGCAAAACGCTTTCGCTTTTAGGATGCACAGGGCATAATTTAAAACAAGTAGATATTGACTTTCCCTTAGGACTTATGATTGGTGTGAGCGGGGTGTCAGGCAGTGGTAAATCGAGTTTGATTAATGAAACACTCTATCCTATTTTAAATCAATATATCTACAAGGGTGTGCAAACTCCTCTTGATTATAAGAAAATTGAAGGGTTGGAACATATAGACAAGGTTGTAGACATCAATCAAAGTCCTATTGGTCGAACTCCTAGAAGTAATCCAGCAACATATTGCGGTGTTTTTAGCGAAATTAGGAGCCTATTTGCAGCAACACCCGAGGCACAAATTAGGGGCTATAAACCCGGCCGGTTTAGTTTTAATGTAACAGGAGGGCGTTGTGAAACGTGCCAAGGGGGTGGCATGAAGGTGATTGAAATGAATTTTCTCCCCGATGTTTATGTGGAATGCGAAACCTGTCAAGGCAAACGTTTTAACCGTGAAACATTAGAAATTCGCTTTAAAGGGAAATCCATTTCGGATGTATTGGAAATGTCGATTGACGAGGCCTGTCAGTTTTTTGAAAGCATCCCCAAGATCTATCGAAAATTGAAAATGATTCAGGAGGTAGGTTTGGGCTATATTACCCTAGGCCAATCTTCAACCACCTTGTCGGGTGGTGAAGCTCAACGGGTTAAACTCGCTTCTGAATTGGGTAAAAAAGACACAGGAAGCACCTTTTATATTTTAGATGAACCCACCACAGGACTTCATTTTGAAGACATACGGGTGCTTCTAGAAGTACTGAATTTATTAGTAAACAAGGGCAATACCGTGTTGATAATAGAGCATAATTTAGATGTGCTCAAACAAGTAGACTATTTGATCGACATTGGCCCAGAAGGGGGTCAGCAGGGCGGTGAAATTGTAGCCACAGGCACTCCAGAAGAGCTTATTAAAGCTCCCAAAAGTCATACCGCTCGCTACTTAAAAAAGGAATTGGAACTTACTAAACCCTTGGTATCATGACAAAAGGAAACCTAAAAAAATGGAGTGAAGTTAAAGCGAACGACTCTTGGGCTTTATTTAAAATTATGAGTGAATTTGTTGAGGGCTATGAAACCATGAGCGCCATTGGCCCTTGTATTTCCATTTTTGGCTCAGCGCGCACTTTGCCAACACATCCCACCTATCAACTCACAGAACAAATTGCAAAAGCGGTCGTTGAATTGGGATATGGTGTCATAAGTGGCGGCGGACCTGGCATTATGGAAGCGGCCAATAAGGGAGCCAAAGAAGCTGGAGGTAATTCGGTGGGATTAAACATTGAACTTCCTTTTGAGCAAAAAAGCAACCCCTACATTGATCCTGATTATCTCATCAATTTCCAATATTTCTTTGTGCGCAAAGTTATGTTTGTCAAGTATGCCCAGGGCTTTGTGGTTATGCCCGGTGGACTCGGTACCTTAGATGAACTTTTTGAGGCTTTCACCTTGATCCAAACCGAAAAGGTGACTCGTTTTCCTATTATTTTAGTTGGCTCGTCCTATTGGGAAGGATTAATGAGTTGGATTGAAAACACTCTACTTAAAGAAAAAAATATTAGCCCCGAAGACCTTTCTCTAATTGAAGTGGTTGATACAGCCGAAGAAGTGAAGCAATGTATTGAACAATTTTACAGCAACGAAAACTTTCAACCCAACTTCTAAATGTTTCGATTTCGCTATTCTCTACTCTTTTGGTTTGCTTTTGGAGCCCTTGCACAGGAACAAACGGAGTATTTAATAGCGGCAACATTGGACGAAAATACTGATTATTTAACCGTATCGCAAACCATAAATTGGCGCAATCCAACTGACGAAAAGGTGAATATTATGTATTTAACCGATTGGTCAAACTCGTTTAAAGATACAGAAACACCCCTTTCACAGCGACTGATCGAAGAATATGATAGAAGTTTTTATTTAGCGCCTAAAACCAACAGAGGTTATACCGATATTGAACAAGTGACTTCCAAAGGGGTGGACTTGGTTTGGCTTCGAGACCGTCAAACTGAAGATCAAATCACGCTTTATTTGCCTCAATATATTTTACCAGGTGAGGCTGTGACTCTTCATTTTAAATACCGCATCAAAATACCCGATGATCGTTTTACTGGCTTTGGAAAAAAAGATGCCACTGAAATCAGCCTACGGGATTGGTTTATTGCTGTGGCCCCCCTTATAAAGGGAAAATGGATTCGACAAAGCAATTTGAATTTGGATGACAACAGCCACCTACCCGCTTCATTCACAATTGACTTTAGCTATCCCAAAGCATTCTCCTTGTATTCAAACCTAAATGCCAAAGCCCCTGAGCCCCTCGAGAATAAAATGATGCAACGTTTTGAAGGGAAAAGTCAAACCAAGGCGCAGTTTATATTTAGCCAAAAAAACAATTTTAAACAATATGAATTACAAGATGGCACCCTAATAGCCTCTAACCTTCATTCTGAAGTGCTCAATGAATCTACCCACCTGGAGCGCATCGAAAATATTCATCGGTTTGTAAAAGAAAATTTTCCTCCCTATCCACACCAAAAAGTATTGATTTTAAAAAGAGATTATACCAAAAATCCATTCTACGGCTTAAATATTTTACCCTCCTTTTTGCATCTCTTTCCCGATCATTTCGATTTTGAAATTCAATTTTTAAAAGTCTATTTATGGAACTATCTCGAAGAGCAATTGCAGCTTGACAAAAGAGAAAAACATTGGGTTTTAGGGGGCTTGCAGACCTATTTAATCATCAAATATATTGAGGAAAACTATGCGGATCAAAAGTTTATTGGCTCCCTTTCAACCTTTCCTTTTTTAAATCGCTATGCCCTCGCTGATCTCTATTTTAATGACAGTTTTTTGTTTTTTTATGAGTGGACCCAAAGCAACAACTTGCAGCAAGCCGATACCGTCTCAAAAGAAAAACTACTTAAATTCAACGAACAAAAGGCCTCTCCCTATCATGTAGGGGTTGGATTTCGGTTTTTGGAAGCTAGTTCAGAGGGTAAGGATTGGCTAAAAATCGTTACTGAATATCTTGCCAATCATGGACAAACAGACTTGAAAACGCTTTATGAGCAACAAACTCAACAAAAAGCAGATTGGTTCTTTGACGATTACCTCACTAACCGCATACCTCTAGATTTTCAATTTAAAGAATTGACCAAAACCAAATCCCAATACCAAATTCGCCTCTCTGAAAAATCAGGGCGCTCCGCACCCCTTCAGGTGGGTTGGATTAAAAACGATTCGGTCATTAAAACCCAATGGATTCAATTGCGCTCAAAAGACACCCTTTTGCAATGGCAAGCCAATGAGGCAGATTATATTGCCATTAATCCACATCATAATTTCCCAGAAACCAATAAACGAAATAACTGGAAACCTCTTCAAACTCCCCTGGGTTTAAAGCCCCTCAGCTTGCGCTTTGTAAAAGATGTTGAAGACCCCAAACGCAATCAATTATTCTTTAATCCAGTAACCGATTTCAATGCCTATGACGGAATCACTATGGGCTTACGTCTCTTTAATGGGAGGTTAAAAAAACAACTACTCAACTATGAGTTTTCACCTCAATATACCTTTTTAGAAAAGTCTTGGGTGGGCCATTTACGTGTAGGTACCTATTTTTATAACAACAACTCCCAAAACTACCTCACCTCATTTCAGCTTTCGGCTAGCAGCTATCACTACAATTCCAGCTTACGCTATAAAACCTTTACCCCTCATCTTTCTTTTTATTTTAGAACGCCTGATATGCGTTCTAACAAAGCACAATTGTTGCGAGCTTCTTGGTATAATGTTTTTAGAGAAAAAGACCCGAACGTAGAAACAGCACCCGACTATAGTGTTTTGAACTTGCGACATCTCTATTCCGACAAGGGGGCTCTCAACTATTTTACAGCCAACACCAGCTTGGAGTTGTCTAACCCATTTGGAAAATTGCAATGGAGCATGGACTATAGAAAACTTTATCCCAGTGGACGCCAATTGGCCATTCGGTTTTTTGCGGGTAAGTTTTTATGGTATAACCTCTCCAATACAACCTTTTTTGACTTTAATTTAAATAGACCTACCGATTATTTATTTCAATATAATTATCTAGGCCGTTCTGAAACAACGGGAATATACAGCCAGCAATTTGTGATGGCTGAGGGTGGATTTAAGTCCAAATTTCAGCAATCTACCTCCAACAATTTCATGTTTAGCACCAATCTAAATATGGGTTTGTGGAAATGGATTGAAGCCTATGTCGATTTGGGTGTTCTAAAAAACAGAAAGAATGATTTTCAAGGCTATTTTGACAGTGGCTTACGCTTAAACCTTGTTCCCGACTATCTTGAAATTTATCTCCCTGTAGCTTCTTCTAACGGCTTTGAGCTTACTCAAGCGCAATATGCTACACAAATTCGATTTGTGCTCACACTCAACCCAAAAGCCCTCTCCGGACTCTACACACGCAAGTGGTTTTGATGTTTTAAATTATCTGTTGCTTCTTAATAACTATCCGCATGCTGTAAATATACTAGTCTAAATTTTTGTAAATTCGTATGCTTTTATGAAGGAAGACCAAGAAAATTTAGCGGCTTCAATTTCCTTTGAAGACTTTCAACAGCAAATATTAGCAGATTATAGAACCATTGTCCTTAGTAGAGAATGCAGCTATTTAGGGCGAAAAGAAGTGCTTTCTGGGAAAGCCAAGTTTGGTATTTTTGGAGATGGCAAAGAATTGCCCCAAGTAGCTCTCAATCACTTTTTTGAAAAGGGCGATTTTAGATCGGGCTATTATCGTGATCAAACTTTGCTCTTTGCACAAGACAAGCTCACCCCAGAACAACTTTTTGCAGCCTTATATGCCGATTTAGATTTGACTCGTGAACCTATGTCGGGTGGTCGGCAAATGGGTGCCCATTTTGTGACACCCTTTGTTGATAAAAATGGCAATTGGCTTCCCCTAAAAAACCTAAAAAATCACAGTTCTGACATTTCGCCAACAGCAGCACAAATGCCTCGTTTGGTTGGCTTGGCGCAGGCTTCTAAGCTCTATAGAGCCTTTGATTTTAAGGGGCTTAAAGAACATTCTAATCAAGGAAACGAAATTGCTTGGGGGACCATTGGGAATGCCAGCACGAGTGAAGGGGTCTTCTTCGAAGCAATAAATGCCGCTGGCGTTTTGCAAATTCCTATGGTCATTAGCATTTGGGATGACGATTACGGTATTTCAGTTCACAATAAAGACCACACCACCAAAGAGAGTATTTCGGAAGTACTCAAAGGGTTTCAACGAACAGACAGCCAACCGGGCTTAGAAATTCTGCAGGTAAAGGGTTGGGATTATTCAGCCTTAATCAACACCTATGATTATGCCTCTCAATTGGCTAGAAAAGAGCATGTTCCGGTTTTAGTACATGTTATTGAACTCACTCAGCCTCTCGGACACTCTTCCTCTGGTTCTCACGAGCGTTATAAAACCGAAGAACGCCTTAAGTGGGAAAAAGAATTCGATTGTAATGCCAAAATGCGCACTTGGATTTTAGCCAATGGCATTGCCACAGAAAAAGAATTAGAAACACTTGAAAACGAACTAAAAAGTGACGTTAAACAAGCACGAAGAAATGCTTGGAACGCTTACCAAGCCCCCGTATTGGCCACTAAAAAAGTGTTTGTTGATTTTTTTGATAGCTTTAAAACCCAAACCAATAACGATCCCCGTTTACTCCCCATTAAAAAGAAATTAGAAGAAAATCCAGAGCCTGCTTTTCGAGATGTGGTTGCTGGAGCAAGACAATTAAAAGCGGTTTTGGCGCATTATCCCAAAATTGATACTGCTGTTTTTGATCAATGGCGAACAAGATTAATAGCAGATTTAAAAGAAAAAATATCCTCAAAATTATATACCGTAACCAAGGAAGAAATCATGAACTTGGAGTTGGTAGCACCAACCTATGCTGAAAATGCTCCACTTGTGGACGGCAGAATAATTTTGCGCGACAATTTTGAGGCACTTCTTAAAAAGGATGAAAGAGTCTTTATTTTTGGTGAAGATGTTGGCAAAATTGGAGACGTTAACCAAGGTTTAGAAGGCTTACAACAAAAGTTTGGCCCGTTGCGCGTGGCGGATACTGGGATCCGTGAAGCCACCATAGTGGGTCAAGGTATTGGTTTGGCACTTAGAGGGCTTAGGCCCATAGCCGAAATTCAATATTTGGATTATATTCTGTATTGCATTCAAATCTTAAGTGATGATGTAGCTTCTCTTAGCTATAGAACTAATGGTCAGCAGTTTGCTCCTCTAATAATAAGAACAAGAGGACACCGTTTAGAAGGCATTTGGCACTCGGGCTCTCCCATGGGTGGCATGATTCATTTGTTGCGCGGAATGCATATTTTGGTGCCCCGCAACATGACCCAAGCGGCCGGCTTTTACAGCACCTTATTGGATCTGAACCAACCTGCAATAGTTGTGGAATCCCTCAACGGCTATCGCTTAAAAGAAAAAATGCCCAGCAATCTAGGAGCTTTTAAGCTACCCTTAGGGAAAGTAGAATGCTTGCGAGAGGGAACTGACATCACGGTGGTTTCCTATGGCTCAACCATTCGTTTGGTGCTAGAGAGTGTAACAGTTTTACAGCAATATGGTATTTCGCTCGAAGTGATCGATGCCCAAACCCTCATTCCGTTTGATTTAGAAGGTGAAATTGCACACAGCATAGCCAAAACAAACCGATTGCTCATAGTAGACGAAGATGTTCCCGGGGGCGCATCGGCCTATATTTTGCAACAACTCTTAGAAAAACAAAATGTGTTTCAGCATCTAGACAGTCCACCCAAGCTATTAGCTGCAAAAGCACACCGTCCGGCTTATGGCAGTGATGGAGACTATTTCTCAAAACCTTCTTTAGAAGATATATTTGAGACCGCCTATGCCCTCATGCACGAAGCTGATCCTGCAAATTTTCCCGCACTTTAGAGCGCAAAAAGCTTAAGTAATAATGCTTTCATTATGGCTTCATGGTCATTTTGCCCTCCTGCAATGCCCTTGCTTTTAAGATCTGCCTGAAGAATCAAATGTAGTGCTTGACTGGCTTGACGCATCGAAAAATGCTTAGCAGCAAATTCATAATCTTTAACAAAAAAGGGATTTATTTTTAAAGTCTTAGCCGCAAGTTGTGGATTGGGAAGACCATGAAAACAAAGTAGCTTCTGAAAAAAGCCATGTAGGGCGCTCAAGGTTACCGTTAGTGGATGGCTTTTACTATTGGCAGCCATATAGCGAATGATGCGAAAGGAATGTGTCAAATTACGGCTTCCTATAGCATTTTGAAGTTCAAACACATTGAAATCTTTGCTCACTCCAATGTGCTTTTCTATTAGCTCTGGACCTATTTCTTCACCCGGAGTAGCGACCAATTTTAATTTTTCTAATTCCTTGTTGATTTTTAAAAGATTAGCCCCTAAATAATTAGCCAATAAAAACACCCCTTTGGGTGAAATAGTCAATTGATGCTTTTTCATTTGACCTTGAATCCACTGCGGAATTTGATTGTCATAAAGAGGTTTAAAGCTAAGGGTAATCCCTTTTTTAGTGACCGTTTTATACAGTTTTTTTCGTTTGTCAAAATCTTTGTGCTTATGACAGAACACAACTATAGATTGCGGTTGAGGCTGTTCCAAATAAGTCGCTAGTGGGTCTAAAGATTCATTGATATATTGTGCTTCTCGAACCACAATGAGTTGAAATTGAGAGAGCATGGGAAACCGTTTAGCCGCATCTATTATGTCCATGGGAGAGGTATCTTTTCCATAAAACAAGCTATAGTCAAAATCTTTAGCGCCCTCTTCCACCACTTCGTCATAGAGCGCTTTTTCGATGGCATCTATAAAAAAGGCTTCTGTTCCCGCTAAGAGATAGAAGGGAGCAAACTGTTTCTTTTTTATTTGTGCTAAAACCGACTCAAAAGTGTGCATTACTCAATTGTTTTTTGCAATTTTAGTGCATGTTTGCATTAAATTTTCCTGCGTTTGAGATAAAGGTCAAACTTAAGCAAAATAAACCCTATGTTTTCGATGTTGTCCGAAAAAAATGGTTGTTTTTAACGCCTGAAGAATGGGTGCGCAGTCATTGCATTCAATATCTTCATCATCATAAAGAATTCCCGCTAAGTCTTTTGCGAGTGGAGCAGCAATTAAGCGTCTATGGGCAACCAAAACGATTTGATATAGTGGCGTGCAATGCAGCGCAAAAACCCTTGGTGTTGGTAGAATGCAAGGCTCCTCAGGTGCCTATCAATCAAGCTGTTTTTGACCAATTGGCACACTACAATTTGGTCTTAAAAAGTCCCTATTGCATGGTCACTAACGGTTTGAATCATTATTATTGCAGTATGAATTTTGAAAACCAATCGTTGCAATTTTTAGAGTCACTTCCCTCCTACACTGCTATTAAATGAAAATGGATAAAGCCGCCATTGTTTTGTTGAACTATAACGGAGAAGCGCTTCTAAAAAAGTTTCTCGCGCAATTGATTGCCCATAGCGAAGGGCATCCAATTTATTTAATTGACAACGGCTCTACAGATGCTTCCTTAACATGGTTGGAGGCTCACCATTCAGAGGTAAAACCCATTGCACTGTCAAGAAACCTAGGCTATGCCGGGGGCTATAATGAAGGTTTAAAGCAAATTGAAGCTGAAATTTATATTTTACTCAATACCGATGTTTGGGTTACTCAAAACTGGATAGCGCCCATGCTAGAGCATTTTGAACAGCATCCCAAAACTGCTATTGCACAACCCCACATTTTGGATTATAGCAGGCAAACCTATTTTGAATATGCCGGAGCTGCCGGCGGCTATCTCGATCAATTTGGGTTTCCCTATTGCAGAGGGCGTTTAATGAATACACTAGAAGAAGATAAAGGGCAATACGATCAAGAAACTGCAGTTTTTTGGGCTAGTGGAGCTTGTTTTTTTGTGCGAAAAGCTGTTTTTGAGTCCTTGGGTGGTTTTGATCCAGACTTTTTTGCCCATCAAGAAGAGATTGATCTCTGCTGGAGAGCGCACCGAAATGGATATGAGGTTTTTGCCCTAGGCGCTTCAAAAGTCTATCATCTTGGAGGAGGAACCCTTAAATTATCCGCTCAAAAAGTATTTCTCAATCACCGCAATTCGCTCTTCATGCTTTTGAAAAACTTGCCCTCAGAAGGTTTGGCCGTCCTTTTATTTAAACGGTTGTTATTGGATGGGTTAGCTGGCATTAACTATTTTATTCGCGGAAAGTGGTCTTACACTTTAGCCATAGTAAGGGCCCATATAGCGTTTTATAAAAAACGATCGGCCTTTCAAAATAAACGACACGAATTCATCCCGAAACATCCCTATTTTAAGCATAAAAGCATCATTAAAGCCTATTTTTTTAAAGGGATTCGAAATTTCAACCAATTAAACCCTTAATAAATAGGAAATTTTCATTTATTTTGTGCCAAATAACTATTTAAAATTTTAATCAATGAAAAAAGTCATAGTATTTGCACTGTTAGGTGTCTTCGTTTCTTCTTGTGTATCACAAAAGAAATTTGCTGAGTTAGAAGAGCTTCAACAAAACACCAAGAATTTGTTGGATTCCGCCACAGTGAAATTAAACACTTGTAATGAAGAAAAAGAAGCTGCTGAGGCAAGCTTAGCTTCATTGAGAGAACAAAATAACTTCCTCAAAGCAAACAATCAAGATTTAATCAACAACATTGGCAATCTAACTACCCTTTCTCAAAAAGGTGCTGAAAACTTAGAGAAGTCTCTAGAAAGCATGTTAGAGAAAGACCTTCGTATTCAAAGAATGCAAGATGCCATGACCAAGAAAGATTCTGTTACCCTTGCTTTAGTAACCAGTCTTAAAGGTGTGTTAGGTAACATGAGTGATGAGGATATTGAAATCAACGTTGAAAAAGGTGTAGTATATGTTTCTATTTCAGACAAACTTCTTTTCAGAAGCGGAAGCTACTCTGTAACGCAACGCGCACGTGAAGTGCTTGGTAAAGTAGCCAAGGTGGTGAATGACAAGCCTGAACTAGAATTTATGGTTGAAGGACACACAGACAATGTGCCAATTAAATTGGATGATATCCAAGACAACTGGGATTTAAGTGTAAAAAGAGCTACTGCAGTGGTTCGCATCTTACAAAACGATTTTGGTGTAGCACCTGCTCGTATGACTGCTGCCGGAAGAAGCTATTACATTCCTGTTGCTGACAATGATACAGCCGCCAACCGTGCCAAAAACAGAAGAACAAGAATTGTTGTACTTCCTAAATTAGATCAGTTTTATGATTTAATTGCACAAGGAATGAACTAATTTTTAAATAGTATTCAGTTAAAAAGCACACCCTTTTGGGTGTGTTTTTTTTTAGAGTATTCCTGCTCCTTGTCGAATTGTTTCAGGGGGAGAAACCGTGAGGTCTACCACTGTAGAGGGGTTGTTGCCTCCATAGCCACAATCAATCATCAAATCAATTTGGTCACTCCATTGTAAAAACAAATCTTGTGGATCGGTGGTATAATCAAGAACTTCGTCTGGGTCGTGAATAGAAGAAGTCAACAAAGGGGCTGATAATTGTGCTAGTAAGGCCTCCAAAACCGGATGGTCAACTATGCGACACCCAATGGTTTTTCTTTTTTCAAAGGGCTTCGGCATTTTTTTTGCGGCTTGCATAATAAAGGCAAAAGGGCCTGGCAAATAGCGATTGAGAAATCGATATTGGGCATTGTCTATGGGCGCCACATAGTTTGATAATGCACTAATAGAAGAAAATAAAAAACTCAACTGAGCCTTAGCCAGACTAACCCCTTTAATTTTCTCAAACCGAGCCAAAGCAGTGGGTTGGTTAATCAAACAACCTAAGGCATAAACGGTGTCGGTGGGATATATTATGAGTCCCCCCGCTTCTAACACAGCAACAACCTTGTTAATATGTTGCTGATTTAAATTGTTTTCATAAAGGGTGAGCAACTCGGCCATGCTTATTTCTTTTTGAGGCGTGCAAAGCGTAATAATAATTTTTTAACCCCAACTCCATCAAAATCAATGGCTGCTTTTTGATCGGCTCCATTTCCTTCCAAAGCCATTACCTTACCCACCCCAAAACGTTCATGAATAACTTCATTGCCCACATGAAGCTCCACAGTAGGCTGTGCTACTGATTCTTTTGATGCGGTGTTTAACGACCGAAGCTTTTGCAACTGTGTGGGGGTTGGACTGGTGTTAATTGGGCCCTCCTTAGGCAATTTTGGGGGTGTTGTTTGCTTGGCAGGAGCATCACCAAAAATAGAAGTGTTTAAAAAAGGTTTAAAGCTATAGGCTTCTTGCGCCGGGGGCAGTTCTACATATTGCGCATCTAATTCTTCAATAAACCGACTCGGTTCGGCATCAATGAGCTTTCCCCATCGGTAGCGAGATTGTGTATAGGTTAAAAAGGCACGCTTTTCGGCACGAGTAAGAGCCACATAAAACAGTCTTCGCTCCTCTTCTAATTCTTGTCGCGTATTGAGACTCAAGGCTGATGGAAATAAATCTTCTTCAAGTCCCACCACAAAAACAATGGGAAACTCCAAGCCTTTAGCTAGGTGGATAGTCATTAAAGACACCCGATCGGTATTGCCCTCCTCTTCTTGATCTAAATCGGTTAGCAAAGCAACGTCTGCTAGAAATTCACTCAAATTGCCTGTAGCGTCAACAATTTCAATTTGGCCCTCAGTAAAATCGCGTATACCGTTGAGTAGTTCTTCTATGTTTTCAATGCGCGCAATTCCTTCGGGTGTACCGTCTTTTTTTAATTCGGTTACCAATCCTGTTTTTTTGGTAATGAGGTCGGTAATTTCAAAGGCATTCAATTTTTCGTTTTCTATGCGAAACCGCTGAATCATTTGCTCAAACTCTTTCAACTTTTGCAGGGTGCTGGCGTTCACCTTGAGGGGTAGCGATTCGGCTTGACTGAGCACTTCGAACAAAGAAAGATTATGGGTTTTTGCTGCAATCACAATTTTATCAACCGTAGTGGCACCAATTCCCCTTGCAGGATAGTTAATAATCCGTTTTAAGCTTTCTTCATCATTTGGATTGACCACCAAACGCAAATAGGCTAAAATGTCTTTAATTTCTTTGCGTTGATAGAAAGACAGCCCGCCATAAACTCGATAGGGTATGTCTCGTTTACGCAAGGCATCTTCCAGGGCTCTAGATTGGGCATTTGTTCTATAAAGAATGGCAAAGTCTTTATTATGATGGTGCTGCTCCATTTTGAGGTCGAAAATTTTGGAAGCCACAAAACGTCCTTCTTCACCGTCTGTGGTTAGTCGATGAACACCAATCTTCTCTCCCTCTTGATTAGACGTCCAAACAATTTTATCGATTTTACTTTTATTGTGTTGAATGATTGAATTGGCAGCATTTACAATGTTTTGAGTGGACCGATAGTTTTGTTCTAGCCGATATAGGGCCACGTCTTCATAATCTTTTTGAAAATTTAAAATATTGTTGATGTTCGCCCCTCTAAAGGCATAGATACTTTGGGCATCATCCCCCACCACACAAATATTTTGAAAGCGATCAGAAAGTGCCCGCACAATGAGATATTGCGAATGGTTGGTATCTTGATACTCATCTACCAATATATAGCGAAACCGATTTTGATATTTTGCCAAAACCTCTGGAAAACGATTTAACAGTTCGTTGGTGCGCAAAAGTAAATCGTCAAAATCCATGGCACCGGCTTTGAAACAACGCTCTACATATTCTTTGTAGATAGCACCCATTTGTGGGCGTCTAGAATGCACATCAGATTCCATGAGGTCAGGATCTTGAAAATAGGCCTTTACCGTTATCAAACTATTTTTAAAGGCCGAAATGCGATTGCGAATTTGCTTGTATTTATAAATGTCTTTATCGAGGCCCATTTCTTTGATGATAGCAGCTATCAAACGATCGGAGTCTTGGGTGTCATAAATGGTGAAGTTAGCGGGAAAACCTAATTTGTCTGCTTCTTGGCGCAACAAACGTGCAAAAACACTGTGAAATGTACCCATCCATAAATTTTTAGCCTCACTATCTCCCACCAAAGTGCCAATTCTCGATTTCATTTCCCGAGCTGCTTTGTTGGTAAAGGTGAGCGCTAAAATTTGGAAAGAATCTACACCACTCTGCATGAGGTGGGCAATGCGATAGGTCAACACCCTTGTTTTGCCTGATCCGGCACCTGCAATAACAATGAGGGGGCCGTCTTTATGCAATACCGCTTGTCTTTGCGCTTCATTTAGTTCGGCCAAGAAATCTTCTGAAAATCCTTTCATTGGCTAAAAATAAATATTTCTAAGGCCTTATCCAGTCGAGAAATTTAATAGTTATAAACAGTTTAGTAGGCCAATTTTTCTTGAGCAAAAGCAAATCCTTCTTCCCACCATTCTTGCATTTGCTCTTGGTCAAAAATTAAAGAATTAGAAGTGAGAACACGGGGCGTATAAAAGATGCGAAGTTGTGCCTTATAGTCATTAGCAACCAATTTGCCTATGTGCACGTTTTGTTCTTCAATTTTGTCAGAAATAAAGCCAAAAATGCTACTTAAGGCATCAAATGGATTGCGGGTGTGTACGCGATTGGTATGCTGAAATTCGGTGTTCAACAATATAGCGTCTATATGGGTAGCACCCCTTCTAACGGCTTCTTCAATGGGAATGATGCACCCCAAACCGCCATCGGCATATTCGCAATTGTTTTTAACCACTAAAGACATAAAGGGCACATAATTACACGAAATCCAAATCCAATCTAAAAACTCTTCATAAGCACAATCCCTAAGGGTTTTATATTCAATGGTATTGGCCGAAAGGTTAGACACGCAAACTACCACTTCTTTTTCTTGGGCTTGAAGTGCTAAAAAATCAGATTTAGAAAAGGTGTTCGCTAGTAGTTCTCTGAGGTTATGACTTTCACCAAAGGTTTTTCTGCCGCGTATAAAGTTTTTTAACACATTAAAATGGTGAATTTTGATGCGCTTTAGCCGCCCTTGTTGTTTAATTAAAAAAGGGCAATTGTCAAAAATAGAATCTTGATTGACATGGGTAAATGCCTCTTTTATGGCATTAATTTTTCCCATAGCCAAATGCGATACCAACAAACTACCCGTAGACGTTCCTAAAAACAAATCGTAGTTCAACTGGCTTTCTTGCAGCAGATATTGCGCTACTCCTCCTGCAAAAGCACCTTTGCTGCCGCCCCCCGAAATGACCAATGCTCGCTTCATGTTGTTGAATTTTATTAAAAGTAAACATTCTGGCTTTTGAATTCAATACAATAAAAAAAATTAATTTCGCCTTAATGGATATGATGCAAACACCCATAGAATATTTGAAAGGAGTGGGCCCTGCCAAGGCGCAACTACTCAAAAGCGAAATGGGTCTTAAAACTTTTCAAGATTTATTGCATTTTTTTCCCTATCGCTATATTGATCGTTCCCAATTCCACTCGGTAAACAATTTACCAAGAAACAACTCTGAAATACAGCTCAAAGGCCAAATTAAACAACTAAAATGGGTGAAACAAAAGCGAGGTAAGCGTTTGGTTGCCAATTTTGAAGATGCCACAGGCAGTCTAGAATTGGTTTGGTTTAGAGGCCACCAATGGATAGAAAAAAGTTTACAACTCAACCAAGACTATATTGTTTTTGGGCGTTTAAATTGGTATCAAGGCGTGGTGAGTATACCGCATCCGGAACTAAGCTTAGCCACTTCTTATGAAAACGAAGCTCCAAAGCCTTTTCAGCCCCTCTATAGCAGTACCGACAAAATGCTAAACAATGGCCTCACCCAACGCATCCTCCAAAAAATGATGCTGGAATTGTTTCAAAAAATAGGTTCTGGCTTTCGGGAAACCCTCCCCAAGGCAATTTTAGATCGACTCAAGCTAATTTCTAAAGCCAAAGCCCTACAACACATTCACTTTCCCGCTAGCCAAGAGGCCCTTAGTAAAGCACAAATTAGATTAAAATTTGAAGAGCTTTTTTACTTGCAAATGCAATTGGTGTTGAAAAACTACCAACGAAAGCAAAAAATAAAGGGACATGTTTTTAGCTCCATAGGCCATCACTTCAATAGCTTCTATAAAAATTCACTTCCTTTTGAACTCACTAAGGCACAAAAACGAGTTGTTAGAGAAATTCGAAACGATTTAGGAACGGGCAGACAAATGAATCGCCTTTTACAAGGCGATGTAGGCTCTGGCAAAACCATCGTAGCATTACTCACCATGCTCATGGCTCTAGACAACGGATTTCAAGCCTGTTTGGTGGCTCCAACTGAAATATTAGCCCAACAGCATTATGAATCCATACGTTCCCTTCTAAAAGACAGTGGAATCAGTGTAGCTTTACTCACCGGAAGCACCAAACAGAAAAAACGAACCCCTCTACATGACGAGCTAAGTTCCGGCAGTCTTCAAATTCTAATCGGCACCCATGCCGTTTTAGAAGAAAAAGTGGTGTTTAAGAATTTAGGTTTAGCCATTATTGATGAGCAACACCGTTTTGGAGTGGCACAGCGTGCTAGGCTTTGGCAAAAAAACAAGCTTCCCCCTCATATTTTGGTCATGACAGCCACACCCATTCCCAGAACCTTGGCCATGAGTCTATATGGCGATTTAGACAGTTCAATTATTGACACACTCCCGCCAGGACGAAAGCCGGTGAAGACCCTACATCAATTTGATCGAAATCGTTTAAAGGTTTTTGCCTTCCTAAAAGAAACCATAGCCAAGGGACAACAAGTCTACATAGTCTATCCTCTCATTCAAGAGTCTGAAAAACTAGATTATAAAAATTTAATGGAAGGCTATGAAAGTATTGAACGCGCTTTTCCAAGACCAAACTATCAAATCAGTATACTACACGGTCAAATGACCCCTGAAGCAAAAGCCATTGAAATGGATCGTTTTGTACAAAAAAAGACTCAAATAATGGTAGCAACTACCGTGATTGAAGTTGGGGTTAATGTGCCTAATGCGTCTGTGATGGTGATCGAAAGTGCAGAGCGATTTGGACTTTCTCAACTGCATCAATTGCGAGGGCGGGTTGGCCGTGGTGCCCAGCAAAGCTATTGCATTTTGATGAGTGGACACAAACTTTCTGAAGAAGCCCAAACCCGCTTAAACACAATGGTGCAAACTCATGATGGATTTGAATTGGCTGAAGTTGACCTTCGGTTGAGGGGGCCTGGCAATATGATGGGCACTCAACAAAGCGGCATCCTTCAGCTAAAAATTGCGCATATAGCCAAAGACACTCAATTACTTCAAACGGCAAGAGCCTATGCCCAAGCCATTGTCAAACAAGACCCTCAGCTAGAAGCCCAAGACCATCAAGGAATTAAATATACCCTAGCTCAAATTCGTTTTCATCAAAACATTTGGAACTTTATAAGTTAAAAGAGAGAGACAAGATTAGTATATTTGCGCCACTTAAACGTTTAAAAGAGCAGAGTTGAAAATTTCCTATAACGGCCTAAGCGAATTTATCAAAACAGATTTATCGACCGATGAAATTGCCACCTATCTAACGAATTTAGGGTTAGAAGTTGAGGGTGTTTATTCATACGAATCGATTAAAAATAAATTAGAAGGTGTTGTGGTGGGCAAAGTGCTTTCATGTGAACAGCATCCTAATGCCGATCGACTCAAAATTACTCAGGTATGTTTGGCTCCTAACGAAGAACCAGTGCCTATTGTTTGTGGCGCACCCAACGTAGCTGAGGGACAAAAAGTAGCCGTTGCCACTGTGGGAACTACTCTATATGGAAACACCAACGAACCTTTTACGATTGCTAAAAGCAAGATTAGAGGAGAAGTGAGCATGGGCATGATTTGCGCTGAAGATGAACTTGGAATTGGTACCAGCCACGACGGCATTATTGTGCTTGACCCTAATACCAAAGTGGGCACCCCCTGTGCTGAGCTATTTGATATCGTGTCGGATACTGTTTTTGAAATTGGACTAACCCCCAACCGTGCTGACGCCATGAGTCATTTTGGAGTAGCCCGTGACCTCAAAGCAGCATGCCACATCAATCAAATTCCGTTTGAATGGTCAACACCAGAAGTGAGCTCTTTTCATGTAGACAACAATCAAAAACCTATTCAGGTTGAAGTAGAAAAACCCCAGCTTGCTCCTCAATATTATGGACTAACCATTAGTGATGTTGTCATTGGTCCCTCCCCTCAATGGATGCAACACCGCCTCAAGGCAGTGGGCCTTAATCCAAAAAATATCGTGGTAGACACAACTAACTATGTGATGTTGGAACTAGGACAGCCCCTACATGGCTTCGATGCCGATAAAATTAAGGGTAAAATTGTTGTGAAAACAGTTACTGACGGTACACCCTTTATCACCCTAGATGGACAAGAGCGAAAACTTAGCGGAGATGATTTGATGATTTGTGACCAAGAAAAACCACTTTGCATTGCAGGCGTTTTTGGAGGAAACGAATCGGGAATTGATCAAAACACAAAAACCGTATTTTTAGAAAGCGCCTACTTTAATCCAATAAGCATTCGTAAATCTGCAAAAAGACATGGATTAAACACAGATGCCTCTTTTCGTTTCGAACGTGGTGTTGACCCCGAAATTGGAATTTATGCCCTCAAAAGAGCTGCGCTTTTAATTAAGAAATATGCAGGAGGACACATTAGCAGTGATATTCAAAAGGAAGTAAAAACAGTGCCCGAACCCATTTCAGTTTTTTTGAACTATGCTACTTTAGATCAAACGCTAGGATTCGAATTTCCCAAAGAAACACTCACCAGTATTTTAAATGCCCTAGAAATTCAAATCAATGGAAGTACACAAGAAGGAGTGGCCCTTTTAGTGCCTTCTTATCGGATAGACGTAACCCGTCAAGCAGACGTAATTGAGGAAATTTTACGCGTCTATGGCTATAACAAGGTGCCAGAAGCCCCCCTAAAATTTCATACACAAGCCACCTATGATTGGAAAAATGCCCTCAAATTAGAAAACCAAATTAGCACCCTCTTGTGTGGAATGGGTTATTATGAAACCCTAACCAACTCTTTGAGCTCACCCGATTATAAGGAGGAAGGTCTAGAAGCAGTTCAGTTGCTTAATCCACTTGGCCAAGAACTGTCTATGCTGCGTCAAACGCTACTCTATAATGCGCTCGAAGTAGCTGCCTTCAATCTTAAGCGACAACAACCAAGTGTTAAACTCTTTGAGTTTGGCACTTGCTATCACAAAGGTAAAGAGGCCTTTATTGAGACAAAACGCTTGAGTATAACCTTGGCAGGACCACCTTTTGAAGAGCATTGGAATAGTTCGCAAAACACCGAGCTGTTCTACTTTCTAAAAAACGCAGTTGAAGAAATATTCAGAACTTTGGGGCTTGCCGATTTTAGTGCTGCAAAAGCCAATAATAACCAATTCGACTCTTGTTTAACCTATACTCACGGAGGGCAAAAGCTCGGGGTCCTAGGACAAGTGACTACTTCCCTAGCGGATCAGTTTGATGTAGATATGCCCATTTTCTATGCAGAATTGGAATGGAAGACCTTGCTTGAAATGGCTTTTCAAACACCGCTTAAATTTCAAGAAATTTCAAAATTCCCAGTTGCTACAAGAGATTTTGCTTTATTGCTAAATCCTGAAATTACGTTTGAGCAAATTCAAAGTATAGCCTACCAAACCGAAAAGAAAATAATCAAAAACATTAGCTTATTTGATGTTTATCAAGGCAAGGGCTTACCCCAAAACAAAAAATCTTATGGCGTTCGTTTTTCCTTTAGCGATCCTCAAAAGACACTCACAGACAAACAAATTGACAAGTCTTTGAAACGTATTCTTAATGCCCTTGAAAAAGAATTACAGGCAGAGTTGCGATAGAATTTGTGATTATTCAAAGAACCTTGTATTTTTGTTAGTAAATGTCAAGGATTATGCAGTTGAATTTACTCTCACCCACCAATATTGAAAAGGTTTTAAAAAGCACTTCGGAAAAAAGCAAGTCTTCGGAGGCTGCTCTAGAAGCTCTTTTTGAACAAAACAATATCAAAAAAGCCAACCATTTTAATTTTGATTTATTAGAAACCGATAGAATTTATCACATCAATACAATCAAGGAGGTGTGTATCAACTATCGCCTTCGGTTTTTAGATTTAAAATATTTTAAAAACACCCTCCCAGAAGAAGCCAAACAAAAAATAGGAGCCCTGGAAAATGAGCATAATACTGCCCTAAGGGATTTAAAAATTATGGCTCCATCAGCCCTTTTTAGATTAGAAAGCACAGATGATCCCCTTCTTTTTGTACCGCTTGGCAATAACTATTTCTATTTAATTCACAAGTGGGGCAATGATTTGAAGCCCCTTCGTAAATGGCGTATGTGGCCATTTAAAAACATCTTAAACCTCTTGTTTCTCATTGTGGGCATTAGTTTTATAGCTACCGAACTCACTCCTTTACAACTCTTTACTAAAAACCCAGACGGCACTACCTATTGGATGTTGTTCTTCTTTATGTTCAAAGCCATTGCCTCTATTGTTTTATTTTATGGGTTTGCCTTAGGAAAAAATTTCAATCCGGCTATTTGGAATAATAAATACAACAAAGCTTAAAACCATATCAATGCCCCAAAAATTTGTAAAAGTCTATACTGGTTCTTCTTTATCTGTTCTAGCGCTCACTAATCGTTTAGAGGAAAACGAAATATATCCTTTGATTAAAGACCGTGCAGAGTCTGCACGTTTAGCTGGATTTGGAGCTTCTCCAAATCAGCAAGAATTGTTTGTGCCTAAAAACTTAGAAGATCAAGCCAAGGAAATTATCAAAGCATTAAACTTCTAATATTTTTTAGTTACTTTGAGTAACAAAGAAACCCATTTAAACTTTCTCTATGCAATTTCTGATCTTCATACTTTTTACTGCGCTCGTAGGTATCATTTCCTATTTTGCCACTCGATCTACTAATGAAAACACACAAGACGGTTATTTTTTGGGAGGCCGCAGCCTAACGGGCGTTGTCATTGCCGGATCTTTGTTGCTCACCAATCTTTCTACAGAACAATTAGTAGGACTCAATGGCTCTGCTTTTAGTGAAGGAATTTTAGTCATGGCTTGGGAAACCCTTGCGGCCATTACAATGGTAGTAACCGCATTGGTACTTTTACCTCGCTATTTAAAAGGAGGCCTTACAACTGTACCCCAATTTTTAGAGCGTCGATATGACACCACCACTAAATCAATCGCATCTGGTCTTTTTCTGAGTGGCTATATGGTTGTGCTTCTACCTGTTGTTCTCTATTCAGGTGCAATTGCCTTAATCGGCATGTTTGATTTAACAACTCTTATGGGTGTTGACCAAACCACAGCACTCTATATCACGGTATGGTCTATTGGCCTAATCGGTTCTATATATGCCATTTTTGGTGGGTTAAAAGCCGTAGCGGTATCAGATACCCTCAATGCAGTGGGACTATTAATTGGCGGTATGATGGTGCCTCTTTTTGGTTTACTCTATGTGGGAGAAGGGAGTATATTACAGGGGTTAGAAGTTTTATATGCCAATAACCCCGATAAGTTTATCGCCAAGGGAGGCCCCAATTCTGCCATTCCCTTTAGCACACTCTTCACGGGAATGATACTTGTGCAGCTTTTCTATTGGGGCACCAATCAAGCTATTATTCAACGGGCCCTTGCCGCCAAAAATTTAAAGGAAGGACAAAAAGGCTTGTTGTTAGCCGCCTTTGTCAAAATTTTAGGCCCGCTAATTGTGGTGTTGCCCGGAATTATTGCCTTTCAAGTTTTTGGAGACAGTTTGGCGGACGGAGCACAAGACCAATCCTATGGTCTTTTGGTAAATAAGGTGCTACCACCTGCCCTGCTCGGTTTTTTTGCTGCAGTTCTTTTTGGTGCCATTTTAAGTTCGTTTAATTCGGCACTAAACAGTTCGGTAACCCTTTTTGGTTTAGATATCTATAAGCAATACATCAATAAAGAGGCCGATGAACGCCAAGTAGTTCGCTCCGGCAAGCGCTTTGGTATTGTTTTGGCGTTATTTTCTATGCTCATTGCCCCTACCATAGCCAATGCGCCAGAAGGATTGTTTGGCTATTTGCAAGAAATTAACGGCTGCTATTCCATTCCTATACTCACCATCATTCTAGTGGGCTATTTAACTCGATATGTGCCAGCATCCGCCGCTAAAATTGCTATTTTAATGGGGTCAATTCTCTATACTTTTAGTCAATTTTTCTTAAAAGATTATGTCATAGCACAAGGGGGTACCTATCCTCACTATTTACACGTAATGGCCATTCTCTTTTCGTTTAACGTGCTTTTAATGCTCGTTATTGGAAAAATTTGGCCGCGAAAAGAAGCTTATGTTCAAGTGTATACCAAGCAAGTAGACATAACACCTTGGCAATATGTGAAACCAGTAGGATTGATTATCACACTGATTGTGATTAGCACCTACTTTATTTTTACTTAAACAGCATACATCTTAGCGCGCAGTTCCTTAATAGAAACGTCACTCATATAATCATCAAAGGTCATCAGGCGGTCTATTCCCCCCTGTGGAGTGAGTTCTAAAATGCGAGTTCCCAACGATTGTGAAAAAGCATGATCACTGGTGCTGCACAGCAAGGTGCCTTTATAGTTATTCAAGGCGTTGTTGAGACCCGTGATGGATTCTAAGTCTAAGTGATTGGTTGGCTCATCAAAAAGCAGCACATTGGCACGTTCCATCATCATTTTAGACAACATACAACGCACTTTTTCACCCCCTGAAAGCACATTACACTTTTTGAGGGCTTCCTCTCCACTAAACAACATTTTACCTAAAAATCCACGAATAAAAACTTCTTCTCGTTCTTCTTCGGTTTTGGCATATTGGCGCAACCAATCGACCAAGGAAAGAGCACTTTCAAAATAGGCATCATGATCAACGGGCAAATAGGCATGGGTAGTGGTCACGCCCCATTCTACTTTTCCTGAAGCAGGGGTGATCTTTTCGTTTAAAATATCATAAAAAGCCGTCACAGCACGGCTGTCTTTGGAGTGAACAATTAGTTTATCGCCCTTGCTAAGGTTGAGATTAATATTTGAAAAAAGCGTACTGCCATCAAGACTATAACTCAAATTTTCAATATTCAAAATTTGATCGCCTGCCTCCCGTTCTTGATCAAAGATAAGGGCCGGATAGCGTCTGCTGGAAGGTTTAATATCTTCAATATTGAGTTTGTCAATCATTTTCTTGCGAGAAGTTGCCTGTTTTGATTTGGCCACATTTGCAGAAAAGCGGGCAATAAATTCTTGCAATTCTTTCTTTTTTTCTTCGGCTTTTTTGTTTTGTTGAGCGCGCTGTCTAGCTGCTAATTGGCTAGATTGATACCAAAACGTATAATTACCTGAATAGTGGGTTATTTTGCCAAAGTCAATATCGGATATATGCGTACAAACACTGTCCAAAAAGTGGCGGTCGTGTGAAACAACAATTACCGTATTGTCATAATTGGCTAAAAACTGTTCTAGCCACACTATGGTTTCATAGTCTAGGTCATTGGTAGGCTCGTCCATAATGAGCACATCGGGTCTACCAAAGAGGGCTTGTGCGAGTAACACACGCACCTTTTGTTTCCCGTCCAAATCACTCATAGTTTTATAGTGTAAGTCTTCTCCTATATCCAAATTAGACAACAAGCTAGCAGCTTCACTTTCGGCATTCCACCCATCCATTTCTTCATATTGCACTTGCAAAACACCAACACGTTCACCATCGGCATCAGAAAAATCGGGCTTGGCATAAAGGCTTTCCATTTCTTCTTTAATGGCAAAAAGTTTTTGATTGCCGCGCAACACGGTTTCTAACACAGAATAGGCGTCAAAGGCATTGTGATTTTGCTCTAAAACCGACATTCGTTTTCCGGTTTCTAAAGACACATGCCCAGAGTTAGGTTCTAGTTTTCCGGCTAAAATTTTTAGAAAAGTAGATTTTCCTGCACCATTAGCCCCAATAATGCCATAGCAATTGCCTTTGGTAAAGCTAACGTTCACTTCATCAAACAAAATGCGTTTTCCAAACTGAACCGAAAGATTCGATACTGATAACATAACTTCTTTTTTGGAGTTGCAAACTTAAGTAATTCAAAAAAGAGGCGGCCTTTTTTTAAGAAGAACTTATGCCGACTAAAAGTGAAATTCTACTATTTTTGAACTATGAGAATAGTGGTTTGCATGTTGCTAATGGTCTTGACTCTGGTGAGTTGTAGTCCAGCGGTGAAAAAGAACAAAAAAGCGGTGTTTTTTGGAGGGCAGGTCATTCAGCCTACTTCTAATTTTTTAACCCTATATCAAGGTAACAATATCTTTTCGGACACTCTTTTTTTGGATGCTGATCGGCGCTTTCAAAAGGAATTTGACTCCCTGCAACCCGGAGTTTATAAATTGGAACACCTACCCGAATTTCAAAATGTGCTTTTAGAAGCCGGAGACAGTCTTTGGGCACGGTTTAATGCCATTGAAATGACGGCTTCCTTAGTCTATTCAGGAAGAGGCGCTACCAAAAATAATTTCTTAATGGAATTACAATTAAATCAAGAACGTGAAAATAGATTTTTATCTTCTAAATATTCGCTTTCTAGCCAAGCTTTCAATCGGCTTATTGATTCCCTTCTTTTAGAAAAGAAAAGGCAATGGATCAAAATGGATTCATTGAACACCCTATCACCCATTGCGCAAAAAATTACCCAAGCAGCCTATATCTATTCCTATGCTAGCATTAGAGAACGCTATGCGCTCTTTAGAGGTGCCCAGTGGTCAGCCGAAGAACGCACTATTTTTTTTGATTTTAGACGCTATTTAAACCTAAGCGATACTGATCTAGCTTTTTTTGATCCCTATGTGAATTATCTACTCAATTATATCAATAACGAGGCCTTAACTCCAGGGCAAAACTATATGCAACAAAAAGAATCTTCAACAGCCTACAACATCAAGCGTTTAGAAGTAATTGACGAACACATTGGTGGAAGTCTATTGCGCAACAATTTAGCGCGAGCCATTGCCTATGAAGAATTGCTGCGTTTTGAAAATCACGAAGAACACGATTTGTTTTTGCAATATTATGCCACAGTTAATAGTTCGCCAGACTATTTTTCAGAGGTTTTGACTTTTCACAACGATATTACACAAATGCAAAAAGGCAAAAAAATTGCAGCCATAGAACTTCAAAACCGAAAGGGAGAAACCCTTTCAAGTGATGCCATTTGGGACGATCGCCCCACGGTAGTCTATTTTTGGTCACAAAACAAAATGAATCACTATAAAAGCACCCTAAAGAAATTGGCGGTCTTGCAAGACACCTATAAAAAGTATCGTTTTATAGGCATTTGTTTACAGCCCTTTAACGAAGTTGTTGGTCAAGTACAAGAACTCATGGCCATAGCCCCAGATGATCAGTTTGCCATGCTCAACTATGAAACCGCCTCACAAGTTTGGATGATCACGCTGCTTAATAAGGCCATTGTGCTCAATCCAAATGGTATTATTAAAGAAGGCTTTGGCAACTTTTTAGATCCAGAGTTTGATCTATTATTAAAGTAGCGTTAATTTCCTTTTTGATGATCGGCTAAGAATTGAGCCAAACCTTTGTCTGTAAGTGGATGATTAAGGAGGCCTTTAATAGCTGATAACGGTCCTGTCATCACATCGGAGCCTACTTTAGCACAATGAATGATATGCATAGTGTGGCGTACAGAAGCAGCTAAAATTTCGGTGGGATAGGCATAATTATCATAAATCTCTCTAATCTCGGCAATCAGGTTCATGCCGTCTGTTGAAATATCATCTAAACGGCCGATAAAGGGAGATACATAGGTAGCTCCGGCTTTAGCCGCTAAGAGAGCTTGTCCGGCAGAAAATACTAGGGTGCAATTGGTTTTAATGCCCTTATCAGAAAAATAACGCAAGGCCTTTACGCCCGCTTCTATCATTGGAATTTTAACAACAATTTGAGGATGCAGGGCCGCTAAGGCTTCCCCTTCTTTCACCATACACTCAAAATCAACAGCAATAACTTCGGCAGATACATCCCCCTCTACAGCTTCGCAAATGGCTAGGTAGTGGGCTTTGATGTTGGCTTCTCCCGTAATGCCTTCTTTGGCCATTAGAGAGGGATTGGTGGTTACCCCATCCAAAACACCTAAGGCTTGGGCTTCTTTAATTTGATCTAGATTGGCAGTGTCAATAAAAAACTTCATAAGATGGATTTAAATATGATAGAAACGCATTAATAATTTTTCAAATAATCGACTGGGTAAAATTCCCTTTAAAACTACAGAAAATTTCTGCAAAGGTGCCCCTACTCTATAGTGTACTTTTGGTTTTTTTTGAGTCAGAATGGAGGCTATTTTTTGGGCAATCCGCTCGGGGGCAATACCCGTATCAACATGTTGATCTATGGTGGCCAAGTTTTGTTTGTAAAGTGCACTATAGGGTGATTGCTCCTTTTGGGGTGCATAGTAGCGTCTGGAGGCTATATCAGACACAAAATCACCTGGAGCTACTGTGCATATTTTAACGCCAAAGGTTTTGAGTTCCATTCGTAAGCTCTCTGTTAACAAAGACAAAGCCCCTTTTGAAGCCGAATAAGCTCCTCTAAAAGGAAGCCCCATGGCACAGCCAATCGAGGTAATATTGACAATAAAACCTTCTTTTTGAATGCGCATATAAGGCAACACACTTTGGATGAGTTGAAGCGGCCCATGACAATTGGTTTCAAAATTATCTCGTAAGGCCTTAGGGTCTAATTCTTCCATTGGACCAATAATACCCGCACCTGCATTGTTAATTAAGGCATCAATTCGGTTTTCATTAGCGATGACTTGTGTAACTAGATTTTGAATAGAAGTGGTTTTGTTTAAATCTAAAGGCAATAGGTCATAGCCTTCAGGGGAATCATATTTTTTTGGATTTCGGCAAGTACCATAAACACGGTATCCTTTTTGAGCTAAAAGGTCGGCGGTGGCTTTTCCCAAGCCAGAAGACGCACCGGTAACGATCACAACTTTTGCCATAGTTTTAAAAAAAATGGGCAAGCGACCTACATCACACCGCTACGACCGCCTACCCTTGCTGCGTTCCCGCCCTGGGGGATTCGGCAGGAGCTGGTTGTGCAGAACTTGCCCGATGCAAAGATAGCAGTTCCCTAATTTTCTCAATGATTTTATTTCCTTAATTTTAAAGCAAAAATAATATATGAAATCCCTGTTCTTGTCACTAACAGCCCTACTATTCCTAAAATGTGGTTTTAATGATAGTGCGTCAACTTCATTTCGAATTAAAACCACCAACAAAGACCTGCGCTATGGAGACACCCTACAAGCTGAACTAAAAACTAAGAACGAAAACTACCAATCTCAAATCGTTTGGCTTTGGGATAAGCAAACAATAGCGATGCCTTTTCCAATAGAAAAACAGCCTTTGGGCACCCATGAACTCAGTGCAGTAGTGCAACACGAAAAGGGGGTAGACACCTTGCGAAAAAAAATTACTTTAGTTGCCGACCAACCTCCCAAGCTTTATTCATATAAAATATTAAACACTTATCCGCACGATCAAAAAGCCTATACACAAGGTTTAGAATTTAAAGGAGATACCCTTTTTGAAAGTACCGGATTAAAAGGAAAGTCAACGCTTAGAAAAATATTATTTACTGACGGTGTTCCCTTGGAAACAAAGGCTCTAGACGACAACTATTTTGGTGAAGGGCTCACGCTTTTAGCAGATAAGGTCTATCAACTCACTTGGCAAGCAAAAAAAGGATTTGTTTATGACCAAGCAACTTTGACTCTGGAGCGTGCATTTGATTTTCAAAAAAGTGTGGAAGGTTGGGGACTCTGCAATGACGGCAATTATTTGTATAAATCAGATGGAACCAATCGGATTTGGAAGCTCGATCCTCAAACTGGAAAAGAACTTAGCTTTATTGAAGTTATGACTCACCGTTCTGCTTTAAACAAACTTAACGAGTTAGAATGGGTTAATGGAAAAATTTATGCTAATACCTATCAATTTGACAAACAAGTGGCAATCATCATCGATCCCCAATGGGGGCGTGTAGAAGGAGTTATAGACTTTAGTGGCTTAATTAAAAAAGTGACGCAACACCCAGAACTCAACGTGCTCAATGGTATCGCCTATCATTCCGAGCGAAAAACCTTTTTTGTAACCGGTAAAAATTGGGACAAGCTTTTTGAAGTTGAATTGATTGAGAAAGAATGAAGCAAAATCATTTCAAACTATACAAAACCGTTGTTCAAGACCATTTAGATGATCTGCAACACGTTAACAATGTGGTTTATTTAGAGTGGGTACAAGAAGCGGCCTTGGCCCATTGGAAACACCTCACAAAAAATCAAACGCAAAACTTTGGCCTTTGGGTGGTGCGAAGCCATCAAATCACTTATAAGCATCCCGCTCAATTAGGAGATTCCCTTCTAATTGAAACCTTTGTAAAACAAACTAAAGGAGTACTCTCAGAACGCATTGTTACTATTTATCTGGAAAAAACACAAACCCAATTAGCTAACTGTAGCACCCAATGGTGCTATTTAGATGCTGATACTTTAAAGCCAACTCCTATTCCTGCTTCGGTAGCCGAACTTTTTTCTTAAAAAAAAATTAGTGCCAAAAAAAAGACCCCCGCAAAAAGCGAGGGTCTCGAAGAAGGCGGCGACATACTCTCCCACCGTGTGGCAGTACCATCTGCGCTAGTGGGCTTAACTACTCTGTTCGGGATGGGAAGAGGTGAGCCCC
>Ga0255772_10000310_pt1 | contig 48731 bp, 61 predicted proteins | sample 071ome_34_FD_179970 | JGI IMG/M metagenome (GOLD analysis project Ga0255772, IMG submission 179970) | Coastal salt marsh microbial communities from the Groves Creek Marsh, Skidaway Island, Georgia - 071411BT metaG (version 2) | ecosystem: Environmental > Aquatic > Marine > Intertidal zone >...
CTCGCCTTCACCCTCGCCTTCACCCTTGCCCTTGCCCTCGCCTTCACCCTCGCCTTCACCCTTGCCCTTGCCCTCACCCTCGCCCTCACCTTCACCCTCACCTTCACCCTCGCCCTTGCCCTTGCCCTCACCTTCACCCTCGCCCTCACCCTCGCCCTGTCCATCTTCGGGAGGAGGAGTCAAGCCACCCTCAGCTAGGGTTGCGATTAACTCAAGAGCCACTAGGACAGGTAGTGGGGCAGTCTTCTCAATGTCCTGTCCCTCAGTCCACAGCTTCTCGATGATGTGCTTTACAGCACCAACGAGGTTGCGAGCTTCTTCGCTGTACTCGTTCCACACAGGATTTCCCCACCCTTTCCCGTAGTCACGAACGGCACACATAATGTGGGAAGGTAGGCTGTTCTCGCTCTTGTCGTCACGCATGGATTTCTCCATTTCGTGAACCCATGACTGTATCGCCTTTAGGCGTGGTGCTGTATTGGGCAAGTCATGTCCGAGCATTCGCTCTAGGCGAATGTCAGCACAGACGTTTACCCATTGATGAAGACCACTAAGCGTGTTGAGCTTGCCGAGCTTCTCAAGACGCTCAATGAGGGGCTTCACCCTTGGGAGCATTTCAGCCCAACGCACCTCTTCGCCTGCCATGTCGTAGATAACGTGACCTGCCTCGTGAGCAAGACCACCGATACCTGCTCTAGGGTCGAGGTTTGCCATAACGCAGGCTTCCTGTGTGGGGTAGAAGACAGCACTCTCTGTCTTGGGCTTGACGCTTGAGCCTGCATAGGCGAGCATTTCGTCCACGCTACGCCACCCATAGCGAGACGCTTCTGCGATTGCAGAAGCCACACCAAGGTAAGGGAAGCTCCCCGACACAGCGAACGTCATACCGCCACGATGTGGCGTGAACGTGATGCCCTCACGCATGATGATCGCCGCCTCCCTCATAAGGGACTTGAACGCACCCGAACCTGGAGCCATAGGGTCGTAGTTATATAGCTTATCGTTGCTAACAGACATAGTGTGACAGTAGGAGCGATTGGTTAAGTAGGTTAAGCTCCTATCCTTTCTACCCTATATCTATCACATGGTGACAGTAGCTGGGGACAAGCCCCACCCCACGCTTGTATGCACATAGAAGATTGTGCGAGTGCTAGGCTAAGTACCTGTAAGCACTAAGGAAATGGGGAGGGGTCGTGAAATCAAATGGCTTGCCTTTCGCACAATCTTCTATGTGGGGCTGAGGGCTTGCCCTCAGCTAGTCCCCAGCTACTGAGGTCGGGAAATAGATATAGGGTAGAAAGGCTAGGGTACTCACTTAACCAACACCCTAGAACAACACCATGAAACCTCAACACAAGCTCATTGACCCAATCCGACAAGGCATGACCCCACAGGTTAACTTGCTTAGACGAGCCTTGATTGAAGCGAGGGGAGCTAAGGGACTCCATCGTACAGGTCGCTCATTGGCAGGGGGGCGACACCTTATAAATACATACAGATCAGCCCAAGCCAACGTGGTGAACGATGATCGCTTCAAGCGTAGCTTCATCGAGCCTAGCATTGAAGCGAGTATGTCATTGACCATTGACATTTCGGGTTCTATGGACTCGCAAATAGGGCGTACAGGGCTAACCACAGGACAGCACGTCACCCTGTGTGCTAGTGCCTTAGCTGAGGTGTTAGACAAGCTCGGAGTAGGTCACGAAATGGCTTACTGCGATATGCAGGGCATAAGTAGTGGCAAGGGAGCCACAGCCCGTTATCGAGGACTCCTCTACCCCTTCACCAAAACAGGGCAAGGCGTTCTGTATCCTGTCGAGAAGCTACTGCGATTTCCGATGAATGGTGGCACTAACATTGCCACCTACGCTGACTCGGCTATCAAGATGGTTGCCAAGCATAACGCTCATAACAAGGTGGCAATCTACATGACCGATGGGTGCTGTTCTTCGACATATTACCTTAAGTCACTAGAACAGATCGCCAAGCGACAAGGGATAACCCTTGTTGGTGTGGTCATGGGTAGCGATTATGGAGTGAGCGATCACCCTAATGGGGTCTTCGCAAAAGACGGTGTGGAGCTAGGCAAGATCATCTTGGGTCACTTGGCAAAGTCAGTAAAATCGCAAGGGAAATGATATATGGAGGGGCGAGGGTCGGGAGCTTCGGCTCTTGACCCTCGCCCCTTTTCTCGTATCTAGCCCCCCTCGTGAAATCACAGGTCTTCGCTCAGCACAATCTTCTATCAGGTCGCTGTAGGAAATCCAGCTACTCGCCACAGGAAATAGATATAGGGTGAAAGGCTAGGGTACTCACTTAACCAACAACCCTAGAAGAAATATTATGGAACTGACGAACGATGGGAAATATAAGGCATTAGCCATTAGGGAATGGCTAGACGCTCAGTATGGAGTCAAGGGGGAAGTTGTTGACCACAACGGCTACCTCTCGCTCTTGCTTATGACATTGAGCAAGTCGTTGTGTTCGCTCCGTATCAGCGTGAAGTACTCAAGCTCTGACACTACGGCAAGCGATAGAAATGAATGGGCTGATATATACAATGTCAATAAGGGCAAACATGAGCATATATATTATATGAACGTACACACCTTAGTAGTAGACATACTAAGGGAGGGGGGGGAGTGGGTGACGTTTGCGAAAAAATCCGTAAGGTTGCCACGCTATTCGGAAGACTATCATCGTCTTACCCGTACTCAGATCGACCGTGAGACAGATAAGCTAGAGGAACTTAGCGACTCTACCAAGAAGATGGTCGATCATCTTCTGCTCTTTCATGGAGCAACCCTAGTCTAGCCACACGCCTAGAAATAGGGGCGAGGGTCATGGGCTTCGGCTCTTGACCCTCGCCCCTTTTCTCGTATCTACCCTCCACCTCGTGAAATCACAGGGGTTTGTGCCAGCCGTGAAATCAAGGGGTCAAGCTGTGGTCACGACAGAGCTTGGCTTACGGACAGATGGCTTACGGACAACCCAATCGAAATGGCAGAAATCATTTCGATTGGGTTTCGCTCAAAAATCCCCCCACGAGTGCTTATGGACACTTCGGACAAAAAACCTCAAAAAAGTCACTTTTTTTTGTGAAGCCGTTGGGCAGGTTATCTCGCCATCTCCGAAATGGCAGAAATCATTTCGGCAAGGTTTGGGTCAGAGATCCCCCCACGAGTGCTTACGGACACTTCGGACAAAAAACCTCAAAAAAGTTTAATTTTTTTTGAGTCACGAAAAGCCCACCTCGCAAGCTCGGCAAAGTCATGTGATTTCACGAGGGGTCTGAGTAGATACGAGAAAAGGGCAACCACAACGAGCCGAAGCCCATTGTGGTTGCCCTTCATACTTCTCTCACTTGATAGCGTTGGATAGTGATTGGTTGCCCTTGTGGTGTATAGCCCTTGTAGCATACACGATCTAAGCCTGCTTTCCTGTTAGCCAAGATCGCTTGCTCATAGGTGGTATGCGTTGAGTGCCTAACGCCTAGCCATAGGTCTATTATTTCCCACACGGCTTAGCCTTGGAAGCTAGGGCAATCGAGTTTGCCTACAGATACCCACTCCTCTTTATCCGTACCTTCCCATTGGACAGCCACAGAGAAGCCATGATTTCCGAAGCCAAGCAGTATGCCTGTTTGTGTGCTTTGCCTGTCTGTGACTTTCACTCCTCGCCTTAAGGAGGATTTCCATAAGCCATGTTTAGCAAGCAAGCCAAGCATGAGGTCAAGCTCCCCGATTTCGGGTACTCGTAAGTCAAGGGATTTCCCATTGACCCAACCACCCTCACCATGCAGATCATTGACAAGATAGGCTGTCTCGTTCTCATTGTATTGGCTCGGCATTTGGTTAACCACCCACCCTTTCAAGCCTTTGGTCTTGCCTCGCTTGCTGACTACGGGGGCTTGGATTTTGAGCTTCTTTTCATCATCGAGATACGCAGTCTCGATCTCTTTTATCACGATAGCTTCATAGGTTGATCGCCATTCCTTTATGGCTTGCTCTCCAAGTAGCTCTACAAGACGAGCGACATCATAGCCATTGAAGCAGTCATGGGATTTTATCTCGCCTTGCTCCAATGGCTCACCAATGGCTTGGGCAGTTGCAATCGCTTGCTCTAGGAGATTATCGTAAGTAGTGTTGCTCATAGCATTTCCATTTCTAGCGATTTGACGGCTCGCCAAGCCTGTTGATTTCACGAATGAGGAAATAGGACAAGGGGGTGAGGGGGGTAGGCGTGGCAAGAGCCGAAGCCCTCACCACGCCATACGCCTTAGCTACCGATCATTGAAGCGACCTTTGTACGAGCTTGAGTGGTGATCGAAGCATCGGGCTTGATACGAACGACAGAGACTTTCTTTTCGCACTTGTTTTTATCAAGTGCGACCTTCACCTGTGGGTTGGTAGCTTCAACCGAAGCTACCATTTTGGCGTTCGGTGTGATCTTGACCTTGCCAATTGAGGTTGGGTCAACACCCAAGACGAGCAGGTCTTGGTACAGAGCGTCATCGTAGCTCACTTGATTACGCTCTGTCATGCTCACCTCACCGAACGCTCCAACGAGCTTATCACCGACAGCGAGGTGTTGACGTAAGGTCTTCTCCTCTGCTGTTAAGGTGTCGATTAGTGCTTTGATCTCGCTGAGACGCTGTGCAACTGCTTGCTTATCCATATTTCACACGAAGGGAACTTGGTTGTGTTAGTTGAGTTAGTGTTCCCTACCTTTCACTATATATCTATTCCCTGTCCCTAGTAGCTGGGGACAACACGCTCACCACACATAGAAGATTGTGCGATCAGCCAACCTATGTGATTTCACGAAATGGACCGAAGCACAAGGCGAGAGCCGAAGCCCTCGCCATTTCCTTGCCCCCCCCCCTAGCCCTTAGAGGGCTACACCTTGTGTGATCGCTTCCGAACCGATGATCGGGTCTAATGCACCCTCAATCATGGCTCGGTTGTCAGCCTCGTGCATGAAGCCACGAACCACACCGAAGCCCTTGCGAAGTGCCTTTTCCCAACTTAGCCCACGCCCCTTGTGTCGGATAGCTTTCTTGGCTACTTGGTTGGCAGTACGCAAGCTGATCTCAAGTGCAAGGTTGCTATCAATGCAACATTGTCGGACAGCTCGCAACGCTTTCACAAGCAGAGCAACCTCATTGCTAGACAAGCTCGGATATGCCTTGCTTAGCATATCACGCTCGAACTTAGCCGATGGAGCAGGAGCGAAGACCCCTACGCAACGATTGACAATCGAGGTGTCGAGCTGACTAGTCACATTTCCTCGACCACCGTCACCGTCTACGCCTGAGTTGGCTGTGAGGAAGAAGGTAGTACCCTCCAAGATCGGAAGACGCTCCCCTGTCGTAGGGTGAGTCAAGTATCTTCTACCCTCTTGTTCAAAGGCTTGCCGAAAGACCTCGGCTTGCCTTGGCGTAGCTCTATCGAAGTCACTTATCAGCACGAAGGCAGGGACACGCACCTCTTTGCCATTTCGCATAATGGGGTATCCTTTGCAAGCCAATGACAGGAAGCCTTCCTCATTGACAGAGACAGTAGCCCCCCCCTCATTTCGTAGGGTAGTGCCACCGACCCACTCATTGGGGTCGAGGTCAGGCTTTATGCTCAGCAAGATGAGGGGGCGACCCAAGGTGTAAGCAATCGCTTCACCAAGGTAGTCCTTGCCCGAACCACTAGGTCCTGTCACCATCACAGGGTAGCCGTCATTGACGGCTTCAAGAGCGTCAATGTGCCATTCCTCGGTGAAGGAATGGGAGCGTGGGCTTGGCTCAAGACCGAAGCCACGAAGCTCGTTCTCGGTCATAGGTGAGCGAACCATAGGCTCGCCACCGATGGTGAAGGTGAATGGAGAAGTGAGTGCAGAAGCGAGTAGGGGAGTCTTGTTAGACATGGTACACAATAGGAGCGAGGGTTAAGTTAGTTTAGTTAAGCTCCTATCCTTTCTACCCTATATCTATTTCCTGTACCTAGTAGCTGGGGACACCCAACCCCCCACCCATTCCACGCACAAGAAGATTGTGCGAATGGGGAGGGGGTCATGGGTAGGTAGTCGCTAAGTACCTGTAAGCACTAGGGAAATGAGGAGGAGTCGTGAAATCAAATGGGTTTGTAGCACAATCTTCTGTAGGGGCTGAGGGCTTGCCCTCAGCTTGTCCCCAGCTACTGAGGTCGGGAAATAGATATATAGTAGAAAGGAAGGGCAACCAACCAAACAACCTACTCGCCCTTACATCTATTATGCCTCGTTCTCGGTCTTCGTTCCATCAGCTCCTGCTCAACCCTAACGCTTCTGTCTATCTTCGCTGTGCCTGTGAGCATGGCGATGACGTGCAATCACAGGGCTTGAAGCCCTGGGGTTCTGACCGTCAGCTCCCAAGCGAGCTGATCGTCAGCAAGACCCCTCGCACTACGGCCAACGCCTGTCACGTCTGCGACAGCAAGGGCTTGGCTGTGGTCAACTACGCTACCTTCAAGCTCCTTGAAGACCCTGTGGGTCTGACAGGTCGCTACGACAAAGAGCGTGTTGAAGCGTCTCGCCCTCGCCCTCGCAACCCTCGCTTCCCTCGCTTCCCTCGCCCTCGCAAGTGAGGTGAGGTGAGGTGAGGTCGGAAATGTGAGGTGAGGTCGGAAATGTGAGGTGAGGTGAGGTGAGGTAGGGCTTCGGCTCGACCTCGCCATTTCCTCGACCCCCCTTCGTGAAATCACATGGGTTGGTCGCACAATCTTCTATGTGGGCTGAGGGCAAGCCCTCAGCTAGTCCCCAGCTACTGAGGACAGGAAATAGATATATAGTAGAAAGGCTAGGGTATCTCATTCACTCACTTAACCAACACCCTAGAACCGAAGACATGAAAATCACTCAACCGATGCTAGAGCCTGTTATTCTCGCCCTCCCAAGTTTCGACAACTTAAAGGTTGCCGAGATTTCTGTGAGCGTTGCCAACGCTCTTGGCTTCCCCTCTGTTGAAGCCTGTGGCTCGTACAAGTCGGGGAAGCTAGTACTTCCCTCACAAGTGACCAATACGCTCAACGGACTAGCACCGACAGGGGCAGTCGTTAAGGTGGGGCATGGTCGTTGGACTAAGCCTACTAACGGTGGAAATGCACAGGAGGTTGTCAAAATGACAGTAGTCGAGCCACAAGAGGTCGAGGTTGATCTCATGGAAATGATAGAGGAGCAGGTCGAGGTCGAGGTCGAGGAGGTCGAGGAGGTCGAGGTTGACCCTAGCGAAATGCTGTATGACCTAAGCGACAGTATGACACTAGACTTCTTCATATCGCAGACCTCATGCTACTCGAAATATGTCAAAAGCGACCGAGCTTGTGGAACTTGTCTCTTGGCTTCGCATTGTGCCAAGGCAAAGGCTTTGGCGAAAGCCGAGCGAAAAGAAGCCAAGCAAGCCGAAGCTGTGAAAGAGCAAGCTAAAGAGCAAGCAGGAGTCAAGGTTGATGTACCTGCTGACGCTCAGCTCAGCTCAGCTCGTTCCCTTACCTCAAAAGGCAAGGTCGTCTGTGTCGCAACAGGCAAGGAAATCGCAGAGGGTGAGCCTATGTGGTTCGTTCCGAAATGGGGTTGCTTGTCAAACGAAGCGTACCAAGCAGTAGCGAGCTAAGGTAGGTCGGGAGGGGGGGCAAGCCATTTCGCACATGGCTTGCCCCCTTGCCTTGCCCCCCCTCGTGAAATCAACAGGGTTCGACTTCGCACAATCTTCTATGTGAGCTGAGGTCTTGCCCACCAGCTACTGAGGACAGGAAATAGATATAGGGTAGAAAGGAAGGGCAACTAACCAACTAACCAACTCGCCCTTACAGTCGCAATGTCAGTACAGCTTCTCAATATCCTCAAGATCGCATTATCACTTCTAGCGTTAGATAACGCTCCACCGAGCGTCCTCGACAATCCAATGGTACTCACACACCTCATGCAAGTCGCAGAAGCGATTGCCGAGCAACCTAGCGAGTACCAAGCTAGGCTGATCTCACTCGCCTATAATGAATCTCGCTTCGGCTACAAGCAAGCCCTTAAGGGCAAGCCTGTAAAGTCGGGCATGGGAGCGTGTGGTATCTATCAGCAGATACCTCGCTTCGCTGAGGGTGGCAAGACCTCCTGTAAGAAGCTCCAAAATGTGAGACACGCTACCATGCAAGCTGTAGCGTACCTCAAGTTCATCGAGCGTAAGTACAAGGTCAAGTCAGCCACACGCCTAGACCGAGCCATGTGTCACTACTATAGTGGCAATCGCTGTGATCGTGAAGCGAGGGCTTATGCCAAGCGACACAAGGTCATTAGGGTTAAAGCCAAGCGTCAGCTCAAACAACTCAAAATCGCAAGCCTATAAGGAGGGCTACATGAATATGCAACAAGAGAAAACCAATAACAAAGACCTTGCGTTCCCTATCCAAAAGTCTCCGAAACGAGCAATCGCTCGACACCACCAAGAGCGTATCAAGGCTAAGGTGGTTCGCTTGATGAAAGACAAGTATTGGAGAGACTTGTCGGAAACCGAAATCGGCAAGTTAGTGAATACTCGTGTTCCTTGCTCATGTGAGGGTTGCCAAGGTCACTCAAGACCACGCTTAAAGCGAGGGGCTTGGAGACATGGTTGGAGAAATGAGGTGGAATATGTCTAACCAAGTGTTCATCGCCCTCATGGGCATTTCAACAATCGTAATCATTGAGCTACTTATGAAAGGGGTATGGTAATGATCTGTCAAAGATGTGGGCGAGAGACTAGAAGCTATCGTTGCTCATGGTATACAGACCAAATGATCTGTCTGTCATGCTCCGATCTTGAAACCAAGCGTTCTGACTATTCGGCTTGCCGAAAAGCAGAGCTTGACGCTGTGAAGCGTGGGGACTTGAACTTCAACTTCAAGACACCACAGGAAATGCAAAATGGGGGGTGAGTGTTGACGAGAAAAGGGGCGAGTGAGTTGAGGGCTTCGGCTCTTGGCTCACTCGCCCCTTTTCTCGTATCTAGCCCCCCTCGTGAAATCAAGGGACTTAGTGCCAGCCCGTGAAATCAAGGGGTCATTTGGGGGGTCGGTAAGTGTCCGTAAGTGTCCGTAAGCGGAAGAGTACAGAACACCTAGAGCTAGGAAACGATTTCCTACGCCACACGCCTTATAAAAGTAGTGGGCAGCATCTCAGTAGCTGAAGCGATCTCGTCATCTACGAGCTGAGGAAATCATTTCCTTGAAGGTCGGCTCTTTATTTGGACTCCGCAAACCTCGGTAAAATGGGGGCTTATTTTTTTGAGCACTTTTGAAGCCAAAGGAAATGGGAAATGTCATTTCCTTTGGGCGTTGGGAAGTTCCCGGAGACGACACTCAAAAAAGTGACTTTTTTTGGGTTTTTTGGGTCGGCTGTTTTGGGGTCGAGAAATGCAAAAAGGGGCGAGATAGTGAGCTTTTGAATGGCTCACTATCTCGCCCCTTTTTTTGGGTCGGTATCGGGTAGCTAGATTAGGTCAGCGAACGAGCAAGGTTATCTTTGGCTTGGTCGAGCTTCGCTTCAATGGCTTCTTGCTTCTTGATGTAGGTAGCTTCGATGCGATCAGCGTTCTCAATGAAGCTACGAGCTTGCTCCCTAAGCTGTGCCACTTCTTCGATCTTGAGCGTGTACTCATGCTCAAAGGTGAGCTTCTCAGCTAAGGCGTTACGCACCTGTCGAGCCAATGCGTCAAAGTCATTTAGCTCAAGAGGGGAGGGGGTTGTGTCGGCAACCTGCACCTCAGCAACCTCAACCTCAGCAACCTCAACCTCATCGTCAAAGATATTGACTTGGATAGGTGATGTAGTGACAGCGACTTGTTGGCGAACAGGCAAAGGGAGCTTACGATACAAGCCACGCTCGACCTTCTCAATCGCACCTAAGCGATTGAGTTTGCCGATACAAGCATACAGGTCATTTGAGGAAAGGGAGCAATCTTTAATCGCTTGCTTAGGAGTGAAGCACTCACCTTCAAGGAAGCTGTGATAAAGAACTTCTTCTGATGAAGGAATGTACCTCCTACCCCTCGTCATAATCGGGTTGTTTGGTTCGTCTTCGTCAATCATAATGAGGACGCTATCCCCAAGCTCATCAAGAGCCTTCTCAAACTGCTCTTTAGAAATACCCTCAGTAGAAAGGGTGTCTGCCAAAGTGTTGAACTCGGTAGGGAGTGAATCTAGCAGACCCCAAACCTCTCGCTTGATCGGATTGACAGGGCCAAGCTCATCAAGAGTCTTAGTCTCGATGGGAGCTTGGATTTGGCAGACACCCCTTGAGACAGGGGCGAGGAGATCAAACTCTACGAGCTGACCACGAGCTGACTCCATTTCATTGGAGTTGAAGCCCAAGTCGGAGGCGACCTTACTCAACTCTGAACGGGAGACTTGATCGCCCACACTCCACTTAGTCGTGATAGCATTGTAAAAGGTTGTCGTCTTGTTAAGGGGAGTCTGACCCGTTGCAAGGAATTGATAAGGAGCAACTTCTTCCACCCAACCTGTACGAAGAAGCGTAGCAATCGCATGGGAAATTCTACGATGCTCTTTGGGCAGGAAGGTTGCCTTCAAGGAATCAATGGTTGCAGGCAGACGGGCAGGGTGCTGTTTAATCTGATTGTAGACAGCGAGTCGGGTTGGGTTGTGGTCAATGATGTTTGTCATTTACTCTCTCCTAAGAGGTTGTGATGCTCAACGATTTCTAAGGCTTCTTGAACGAGCTGAGCTAAAAGGTTAATGAGTGGGGTTGTAGGTTGTTCTTCTACATATATGAAAGTAGAAGATTCTGAGTCGGGAAATTGAACAAAAATAAATATTTTGGTCTTACTTATTCTCCGAGCCGAGCAATAATAAGGCAGAGTCTTGCCTTCATGGGAGAGATGAAAGGAAAGGCTGTTGTCTTTCAATTCATCGACAAGGGCAGTCATGCCCTCTTCCTCTATGAAATAAGAGTTCATCTTGCCGTACTCCTATAAGCCAGGGACAAGGAGCTTCCCCCATTTCCCGAAGATAGCAACATCTGCTTTGCAGATTGCTAACTTGATGGGGTAGTTCAGCTCGGAGATAAGTAAAGAGTATTCGTTTAAGTCGATTGGACTCTGTTCTCGCTTCAGCTCATAATATAACTCTTGAGAGTCGAGAAATAGACACAGACTAGTCATTAACGGATATACATTAGACCCGTAATGACTAGACTTATGCAGAGCCTTTTTAAAGGCTTCGATGGTAAAGTGTGGGGGACAAGGTGGGAGATATGTGAGTCGCTCACTCAGAGACTCTAAATCTAAAGAGTCTAAGGCAACTTTATACGCCACCTCGTCAGGCACGATGGCATGGAAATGCCGAAGGCGATTGTAGCCTCCTCGTACCTTATCAGAGAGATTAACATCGCCCATGAGAAATGTATCCATATCATTATAGAATGACGTAAGGACTTCAAACCTTAACGGTGGGATAACTTCGCATTTCTCATGGGACATAGCTTAACTCTATCGGGTGAGGGTTTCTGTGGATTGGCAATAATTCTTGAGGGCACAAGTATTACAGATACTCCCTGCCCATTCATCATCACCGAAGCAACCTAGATTGCTAGAAATAGAATGGTTCATCTTAGTGACCCTCGCTTCCTTAGTGCGAGTGATAAGGGTTGCATACCCCTCAAGATCGCCCTTCAAGCTCTGTAGCTTATTACGGAGCTTGTCAGCTTTCTCAGGGTCAGAGTGCAAATCCTCAGCAGAGGGAATCGACTCCTCGAACTTCAGAGTCACACGCCCGTCCTCGTACATTGACAAGTACACTTCATTTCCCTCGATCTTGCCATAGAGGTCATGCCCCTCAATCTTCTCAAGAAGCAAGTTCAGACCCTCGTCTTCCTCCTCCTCCTCATCGAAGATGTCGCCCAAGTCATAGCTGACGGAAATACCATTGTCCTCAGAGTCAGCCTCAACGACCTCCTCAGCCTCAGCCTCTGCAATCAGCTCTTCAGCCATGCTAGAGTCGTCTGACATTTCCTCTGAATACTCCACATTCGAGTCGGCAGAAATGACCTCGCCCTCTGCAAAGGTTGAAGCCACAACCACATCATCATCGTCAGACTCTGAGGACTCAAGGGTGTACTCGTCAAGGCTACCACCCGACAAGATATGATCGGCTACTGAACCCTCTGCTGTATTGAACTCCTCAGCAGAGCCGATTCCCTCATTGTACTCTGCTTCGAGAATAGCTTGATCGTCCTCCTCAGAGTCAACCGTCACATTGTAGCGTGACATTTCCTCCTCTGTCAGAGCGACCTTCCACTCTCTGCCGTTCTCGTCATAGCCACATTTCAGACCGTTGTCACGATCAAGCCATGCTTCAATCAGACGACCCGTAGGCTCAATGTACTCTCGCTCCTCAGAGTCAGCCACATCGTTCTCGTCAATCAGAACATGGTCAGGCTCAATAGGTGCTTCCTCAGACTCAGACGCTGACTCAACCTGCTCAACGATCTCCTCAGCCTCTGCAATCATTTCCTCAGCCGTAGCCTCAACTGTCTCAACAACCTCAGCCTCAACTGTCTCAACAACCTCAGCCTCAACCTCGACAGGAGCTTCCTCAGACTCAGCCTTGACCTTAGAGGACTTGTGGTTCTCTGCGATCTTGGCAGGCTTCTTTTTACCTGCAACGACAGCGTTCTGATCGAGCGATAAGTGAGCATACGCAGGGGTGAAAAGCATACCCTTACGCTTCATTTCTACAGATACGAGAGTGAACTTCTCCACGAAGCTCAGACGACCTTCGGGGTACTTCTTATTTGGCTTGGTTCGACCGTAGTCCTCAGCTACGGTATTTGTCATACGAAGAATCTCAGCCTTGATGTCCTCTGTTGATGCAGTACCCCCAAGAGAGGTAAGAGCAGGAATGAGATTGTCTTTGATTACTTGACGAGCGTTGTTGCTCATAGTTGCCTCCATATTGGTAGGTGAAAAGTGAAAGTCTGAGACATTTCTTCCAAGACCGAAAGAACGCCCAACCTAGAATCATATATCGGAACACTCCGAGAAATGACTCACAAAGTTTGAGTGAAAGAGAAGCTCCCCTTTCAACTCTTATCTATCCCATGTCTCTAGTAGCTGGGGAATTTTAAACCCCCCGTATACTCAGACACTTAGAGGGAAGTCGATATTGATCGACCACCCTAGACCACCCTACCTAGCCTTACGCCTCGCTATACGAAATCCCTCGCCCCTCGTAAGACACACAGAGCTTGTTGCCCTCAAAGTCTGTCACGATGATGTCGCCACTCTTATTAATGTCTGACCACTCCCACTCCACACGAGCTGTCAGACCCTTATACTGCACCTCGATGAACGCAGGTGAGCCGTCAGTAGGGGGGGCGGCAGGTGAGAAGGAAATGGCGAGTGAGGTTGCCACCTCCTGATAAATCACGTTCTCAAGACACTCCCCTGGGTCAGAGTAATCATCGTGACAGTACACAAGATCACCGATGCTGAAGAGCTGACGAGTCCCATAGCAGGAAATGACAGGAACAATATCCTCCCCCGATTCATCTACGATGTTAATGTCCCATTGATTTACTGTCTCCTCGTCCTCTTTAGGGACATTCAGAAAAATCTCTGGTGACCCCTCATACGACTCAAGAGTCTCATTGTGTGCGACAGTCCCCGTAGCGAACCCATTTCCGAAGCGAGGCTTCGGCAGGCTTGCGAGGATTTGGTCAAGGGTTGAAGTCTCAGAGTTGTTGGTTGGCGTGTTAGCCATGATTACCTCCATATTGGTAGGTTGAAAGAAATACAGTCCTGCGACTGCTTGAAAGGAGAGGGGCAATCTCGCCACTCGCCTAACTAAACACACAAGCCACCAAAAAACTTTTCAGCAGATGTGATTTTTTTGAGAGAAAATAAGAATCCTCTCTCATATCAACCCCTTACGTTAAGCGTGGCGATGACCCTCAAGCCAACGACAATGCTCAATCTCTTTCCAAAGAGACTCTAGCTCTGCCCCCCACTCGATCAGAATTGAATCTCCATCGGCTTGACTGAACGCTTTTACCCTCACACCTTCCACTGTGAGCTTCACGACAACAGAATGTGGGTGTTCATTTCGAGTGAAAGTGTTGTTGTCTTCTTCAAACCCCTCTTCCAACAAGGACTCTCTGATAATGACTACTCGATGAGTCTGAGAACCACTCGCAAGGGCTTTTAAGGTTGCGTCTTGAAACTTAGTTTCGTGATAAATATGACTCATAGTTATTTCTCCTGTATTAGTGTCTGTTACTCGGACTCAAGCGTCAGCCGAAGATCAGGTGGCTAAGAGCTTGCATCTTACGCTCGACCCAAAGGAAAGTCTTGAGGACAAAGCTCGGCTCGTCTAAGACAGTTAAGGTGTTTAGCACAGCGTTATACGCCTTCTTATCAAACTCTAGCTCCTCATTGTTCGGGATATTGATGTGATGTGACCCGTCTCGCTCGATTACGATGATGATCGAGTCTCGAAGGTCTGTTGTTGTTAGCTTGTTGCTCATGGGATAAGTCCTTTCTCCTTATTGAGAGCTTCACGCTCCACTTCCCAAGAGCAACAGCCTGTCTCAGCCTCGATGTACTTAGTCTTGATGAAGCGATGCTTCTCGCCTTTTTTGATGCCGAAGGCGGGGTAGTCTTTACGAGCTACCACTACCTTATTCTCAAAAATGCGTTCCCACCACCCCTCCATGTAGACATAACCACTATAAGCGAGATAAGATCGCTCGAATTGGTCATAGTAGTTACCGTACTCATTCTCAACTACCATGTCGTGGTATAGGTCAGATGCCATGCTCATGTTTGTTCTCCTAATGAGTGTTAGTGTTTCCTTTCCCCCACAACTCTTATCTAACCCCTGTACCTAGTAGCTGGGGTTTCAACACATTAAGGCTTCCTTCCGATTATCCCCTCGATACAAGCTCCCTCAGACCGAGATCGGTTGAGTTTAACTCCTCTGAAGTCAGCATTTCTTAAGTTCGCTCTCACAAGGAAAGATCCTGAGAGATCAGCATCTTTGAGGGTAGCTCCCTCAAGGTTTGCTATAAAGAAGTTAGCTTCTCTACAGTTCGCTTCTTTTAAGTTAGCTTCTCTGAGGTCAGCTTCATCGAGTTTAGCCCCTCTGAGGTTAGCCCCTCTGAGATCAGCATTTCTGAGGTTAGCGAACCATAGGTTAGCTTTAAAGAGGTTTGCTCCTGTGAGGTCAGCTCCCTCTAGGTTAGCTTTTTTTAGGTCAGCTCCTGTGAGGTCAGCTCCACTAAGGTTTGCCCCTGCGAGGTTTACATTTCTAAGATCAACCCCACTCCAATCCTGCCCACTCAAATCCTGCCCTGAAAGTCCCTCGATCATAAGTCATTTCTCCTATCTGTTCTTTGCTACTAGCTGTTCCTCAAGAGCTGTCACACCAAACGAGTCATAGTTCTCGTCTAGTCTGAAGACACTTGGGTATGTCACACTAACCCCCTTGTAGGTCAGACTGCTCGGCTGAAAGAAACAAGGTCTAAGGTTAGTCGGTTGAGGCTTGGCGTATGGGTTATTTCGTTGGAACTCAAGATGCTTAAACATCAAGTAGCTCTTTTGATATGTCTGCGTATCTTTAGACTTGAACCACATAGACATAGCGTCATGCTTGTAAAGCGTATCTATGTCTGCCATGCCATCACTCACTACTATTTCATCAGGCATGAAATAGTTCTCTTTCCTCGCCTTAAAGAGCTTTAGTATCTCAGCTCGGAAATGTTCTTCCCCATGCTTACTCTTAGTCACTTTGTATGAGGCATAATCATCGTTCTTCACACGAAACGACTCATCACCCTGTAGAACCCACCATTTCAGGTTGCCGATTGCCACTCCAATGGGCAAGTCAGGGAAGTTCACCCTCACGAAGCCTATATTCTTAGGACTTACCCAACATATTGGGGTCGTAATCTTGTTCATTTCAACAAGCAATGCGTCTTTTCTCTGCCCCATAGTCAATCTCCTTGTGTGTGTAGTGTCTCTTCCCCCCTCTCTTCTTATCTATTCCCTGTCTCTAGTAGCTGGGGCTTCCCTAAATCCCCTTAAACTCGATACTTTTCTATTTCTTGTACGGGTTCTTTGAACCAATCCTGCTCATACTCGTACCACAGCTTAATCTTGACCCAATCTTTCGACTTCTCACCCGTCTTGTAGAGCTTCGTCTTCGTCTCCATGTCGATGATGTCCTCATTAGGCACGTTATGACGCTCTACATACTCAAGAGTTACCCACCTCTCCTTGAAATGTGACCTTACATTTCTTGGAGTGTAGTGAGTTATCTCTCTCGAACCTCCTGAACCACTTCCTGTCTCCTTTTCAGGACTGTCAATGTGACGGAAATGAGTCACTCTGAACTCCCTGTACTTCTTTTTGAGGGGCTTCTTGCCCTTGTTCTTCCTAGACGGCACTTTCGACTGCCCCAAAGGAAGCAATTTCTCCTCGTATGATCGGGTGTCCTTAACGAAATGACCCTCAGACACCATCTGTAAGGCTACCAACCCTAGTCTGAGGGCTGATAACACCTCCAATTGATCTGCCACCCCTCCAAGAAAGCCCCCAGATGAGGAAATGAGGTCGAAAAGTCGCCCGAAACTTTGATCTTCGTGCAACGGGAAGAAGATCGGGAAATAATCTTCCAAGACTAACAGCCCTACATACTGTCTGACGGTGGCTTGTTTCATCTTACTCAAGTATGCCATAGGGTCGTCAACCCAAAACTCCATCCATTTCAACATTTCCTCGTCATATTGACTCAGAAATAAGCCCTTAATGCGATGTTTTGAGTCCACATCGTAGTCCGAAACCTTCTCATGCTGATAACCCACACATTCCAAGCCGAACTGAGACAGATCAAGCCACAGACAACCCTTTTCTAAGGGGGGTATTTTGATCTCGTCTTTTAAAGGTACGCTCTCTAGGAAGCTCCTCACCGACTTATCAAGAAGAATGTCGGTTGGTCTTCTCTTTAAGTAAGAAATAGCCCCATAAACGAGGTCTGCGTCTGAGACTGCGATAGTTCCGTTCTTCATCTTGAAGCAGGAATGTCTCTGCAACGCTTCCATTGCCCTATCGCCTATGTTGCCCCCTAAATAACTCGACAATTTCGACACTAAGTTCGCTTTTTTGCCACTTCGCAAAGAAGTGTCCTTCAATGCGTTAAGAAATGAACCTCTCGGTGCTGATGAAAGCATATCGCTCTCCTTTCTGTATGTTGTTAGTTTTTTCTCACCCCTCAACACCCACCAAACACTCCCAACTCGCATCGAATAATGCTCCCTCCTCCATTTCTGCCAATACTAGACCCTCACATGATGATCTGACGAGCCTAGCTAAGATCAACTTTGAGGTCGGTTGTAAAACAGGAGGTAAAGAGCCATAATGAACCTGCACAGGTTCCCTCACAAGCAACACTCTGCCACTCTCAAGACTCTCGTTCTCGATATAACTCAGAATGTTTGAATAAACCCTCACGAGCTTGGTGAAAATGCTCTCCAAAACACTCCTCCCCTTGTTCGTAAGCACATAAACATAATTATGTTTACGGAGATCAGCAACACAATCGAAGTAGTCAAAGCCCTCTGAACCGAACAGACGAAGCTCGTCATCACTCAGATAAACCTCTGTCTCATAAAAAGTGCTGTAATGACCCTCTACTGTCAGTACCTTGTATCGCACCTTAATCAAGTGATTGTCATGTATGTCTTTGAATACCTCATTTTCACACCAAAACCTGCCCTCGTCAGGTAGCTCACAACCTACCTGACTCACCACACCACTCAGAATCTCGTCTAAAGTCGCAGGCTCGGTCAAAACCTTCCTGCTTAACTGCCTTGAACCCCTCTGACATTTCCTCGACAGTTGCTTATACGCTTCCCTTATGCAGTCCTCTACTATGTTCTTAACTAAACTCATTCAGCTACTCCTATCACATCTTCCCATAAGTGAAATAAACCCTCTGTCGTCACCACTCCAAGACAACTCTCTTTGACAACCCCCACTACCCTTAACTCGCCACCCATTTCCACCAAAATATCGTCTCCAATGAACACCTCACGCTCCTTCTCCAACAAGCAGTTGTTGGCTCTCACTACGAAGTCTTGAAGCTCTCGGCAAACTGCCGTATTAGAGTTCTTCTTCATTTCCTCTTTGTAGAGGTCTTTAGAATACTCATACTCCCCATGCTCAAACATCACCCTCAAGTAAAGATTACAACCCGAACCACAAGGAATTGTACGAACCTCAAAAGTCGGCTTGATACCTAACTGACTCAGATTCGACTTGATTGACTCTCCCTCAAAGAAGCTCGAACCATCAGTACATTCAGTTAAATAATAATTAACATTATTAATGTAATACTCCCTGTACCTACCTATCACCTGCTTCCTATTCCCTAGTAGGTGATTATATAAACATTGCTTCTTCTTCATGGCGACTCCTGTCTGTTAAGGTTTAACTCTTATCTACCCCATGTACCTAGTAGCTGGGGAAAATCCCCAACACCTTATCCCAACCCACATAACCTGCTCCCTCTAAGCTCACCCACCTCTCATTCATTTCCAACACCTTGAATGAACTACTCCCCTGTGTCACCACCTCAAAGTCTTCGCTCGTATAGACCACCTTGTTTAAAGCGACTACATCATCTCCTACCTTTACCTCAGAATACCCTCTCTCTGTATAAGCTCTGACAGAGGTCAGCACCTCCTCCACTTCTCTCAAATACACATCAAGCACAAATGACCAAAGCCTCTTATTCTCGGCTAACCCCTTTCTCGTAAGAAGACCGTTCTTATGATGGTCTGTTAGCTTTCCATAATCGAACTCATAAAGCTCTATGCTCGAAATGACATGAGGCACATCTAAGAGTTTAATCTGCAAAGACCCATCTCCGTCCTCACAGGAAATGTCAAGACCACTCTTGTAGCCCCAAGCCTCCTCTACATACGAAACCATTCTTGGAAAATACCCGTAGTAAAGTAGGTCACACTCCTCTGCGTCTTCACATAGACGCTTCATCACCTCTCCCCTTACTTCTTCTCTTAATCGAAAATGCTTGTATGGTAAGTACACTTCTTCTCCCCCTTGGTTGGTTGGTTGGTTCTTCTCCCCACAACTCTTATCTAACCCCTGTACCTAGTAGCTGGGGAAAAACCTACCCCTCGAAATCAATTTCCATTTCCTAAGAATATTTTCTTTATCGGCTCAGGGGCGAAAGTGTACTAACACACCCCAAAACCCACTTTACATCTGCGTGTGTGAGTTTGTTAGCGAGTTAAAGAAATGAACTTTCTCAAAAGAGGGACATTGGACAACAAAAAGCGTCTTATTTGAGTATAATCTTGTTATAAGACAAAGAGAGACGAGGTTATATAATGGCAACAGGACTATTGATAGCTCAGAGTATAAGAGCGAACGACCCTAGTGGAGTATTTGAAGGTGTAGTGGGTCAGCAGAAGTTACAGGGTATTAGTAATGGTGTTAGTGCATGGTTGTTAAGTAGCTATAAGATAACAAACACCATAGCAGGTAGTGGAGGTACGGGTGCTTGTGTGGGGGGTTTAATCTTAAACTCAGGGGGTAGTGTAGGTCAGATGAGTGTAGCAATGGGGTCTGTATTAAGTGGTGTGAATAGTGCTTTATATATCAAGGCAGTGGCATTAGGTATTTCTAGTTTAGTGTATAAGGTAGGGGGTGCGAGTGTAGGGGTAGGAGTGGGGGCATTTGTAGTGACGGGAGGGATAGGCGAGCCGAATAGTTTATATACAAGTCTGAGGGCAGGATTAGTGGGAATGGGTTTGGCTTATACGGGAACGTATAATGATTTAGAGTTGAAGGCTTTGAGTAGTGGTATAGTGAGTTTATTCACAGTAGGGGTAAGTGGTGGAGGTGTCATAGCAGGAACGCCTACGCCTTCATTTGTGAGTACGGTAAACGCCCCACTTCAAGTGTTACCTTGAGTGATAATATTTATAGAGAGAGTTAAGAAATGAAAGAGATCATACTAGACGCTAGGTCACATTCAGAGAACGACACGAGTACGGGATTATGTTTGAGAGAGGTGAGGGATAGGGAAGCGTATGTGGGAGGTTTACGGGGAGATATGCTTTTCATTTCTGAGGGCAATGGTAGTTTATTGAGTCGGGGAGTGGAGAGAGACTATGTAGCAGGAGTGAGTGTTTTAAATCCTGTGGGTATAGCTATATCTAAAGAGATAGTAATGGGAACACCTTCAGAGGAAATAGGGGGAGTTTTAGAAGCCCCTTTATATGGAGGGACGAAGATCATAAGTGACGGTCGTTATGCAGACAAGGGAGTCGTATTAAGTTGGACGAGAAATGATGTAGATCGGGAGAGGTTTTTAGATTTTGATTTATTGGCAGGGGGTTTACGGGAGTCACTAGGAAATATAGGTGGTGAGATTAGTCGTTTACCTTCGATTTTGGAGGGTAGCGAGATACGGGTGGGGGGAAATGGATTAGACGCTAGTGATTGGCGAGGTAAGTTAGGGGGAGTAGAGGTGGTTCAGACTTCGGGGAATGTGGGGGAGTATGAGTTTAAGTTAGGGGAGAAGGTGGTTTATAGTGCAGACGGAAATGTAAGGTTTAAAGAGGGGGAATTTGAGGAGGGTAGTGAAGTATATTTCGTGGGGGTGGAGTTAGGGGGAGATGGTTTTTTGGGAGATGGTTCTCTTGGAGAGTTTAGTATTTCGCCAGTGCCGTATGTCTATGAGCGAATTTATTTACGAGTGGGAGATGAGGGTCATGTAGGAGACGATTACATTTCTTATTTCTTGAATGATGATGAGGCTCGTGGTTTTGATTTAGGGGAGTGGGGAGTAGCGTTAAGTTTATCATCGGGATTATTATTATTGGGTAGTGGTTATAGTGGTTATTTGATGAGGTATGAGGGTTTATTATTGGGTCGTAGTGGAGAGCTTATGTCTCCACAGCAGGTGACGAATGGGGGAGCAGTAGGTGCGGGAAATGTATTTGTAACGGGAGTGAATGATGAGGGAGAGCTTGATGGTTTGGGGTATGGGAGTGTATTTCTGAGTGTAGGTGGTGTGAGGTTATTACCTGTAGTGGGAGGGGATAGAGTTCGTAGATCAGACCGAGCTTATTTTGGCACAGACGGCAAGATACGCCTTACGCCTAGTGTTGAGCGACAGGGGAGTGTATTTCGTGGTGGAAATGGGACATTGAAGTTAATTCAGAGTATGTACCCATGTCGTTTATGGAGAAAGGGTTTAAGTCAGCGAGATGTGAGTGGTTTTGATTGGAGTATCGAGTTATCTTCGGGAAATGTATTAAGTCATGTAGTGGGTGTGGGTTTAAGTGATGACTCTTTAGGAGTATTAACACCGAGTGGTCATTTAATGTTATTGAACAAGAACGATGACATAGTGACTTACAACGAGGACATGGGTTTAGCCCCTAGAGGATTGGGGACGGGAGTAGTCTTATGTTTGAGGGGTACGAGTGTTAATGCTTTTAGGGAGCTTGAAGATGAGATTGTAGTAGACAGGTTAAGGGCAGGCAGTACCTTTACATTTCTTGACTTTATACCTCGTGTTGATTTTGCAGGATACGAGGGTCGTCATTTCTTTAAGTCTTTGGACTTACTGAAAGAGAATGAGAAGTTGTTATATGATTTCTCAGACAGGGGGAGTCCGAAGTTAGGTTGGGTAGAGAGTCGTGTAGCGAACAGGTCATTAGAAGAACCTTCTAGTTTTTTTGAGTTAGACGCAGGTATAGTCTTAGGTTCAACATCTATTAAGTTAATCGAGGGTGGAGTATTATCAACTTTAGTAGAGGGAGTGGACTATGACTTACCGAATGAGGCACAGAGTGGTATAGCTCGCAGGGTCTATGAGTTTGGTAGGTTAAAAGTATCGGGTTTCAAGAGTGAATATCTTGGTGGAGACTTGATGAGAGTCTTTACAGAGGAGGTCATTTCTGAGGGTTGGTATTTAGTGTTTGACCAAGACAAGTTGTATCGCCAAGTGTTGAGTGTCAGCGTGGGTGTTGGGTCTGTGGATTTGGAGTTAAGTTCAGTCTCAGAGTATGACGCTAGAGGAAATGAAGTATCTCGTTTTGTAGTGGGCGAATCGCAGGGAGCTTGGAAGCTCTACGAGGGTCAGATAGACGAGACATCAGTAGACTTAATGAAGTTGAACGATGAGTGTTTCGTGGAGATGCCTATTTCTGACGAGCCATTTATGAGAGTCTTCAAGGTATATCCTGCGACAACAGGGGTTGCTGTCCAAGAAGTGCTAACCAACTATGTGAGTACGAACTCTAAGAGTTATGTCCGTCTTGATACGGGAGATGATTTACCTTTGGTGGAGTTATCACGAGAGGTTTTAGAGGGTCGCACAGTAGACTTGAGTTCGGAGCATTATGTAGCAGGTAGCTATGAGATATATGTAGACGGAGTTAAGAACGAGAACTTCACAGTAGACGCTTCCACAGGCGAGCTTACTTTTGTCCCTGCGATAGATGATCTTAGTGAGGTTGCATTTCTTCCTTTGCCTTTATCGGTAGCTGACAGGGTAGAGATACTAGGTGACGTGCTTGGTTCACCGAGTGGAGTTTTAGGAGTCTTGGAAGAGATAGATTCTGAGGAGTACAATGTATCTACTAAGGCGTTATCTATTTCTTTCAAGGAGTCCTTAAAAGAGGGCATCGGAGTTGAGGTATTATACACACCTGTTTCAACGGGGGTGGAAGTCAGAGAGAGTATCTTATTCATTAAGAACCAAGAGCTTTGTGTTCGGGTAGACGAGAAGACATACACCTATTCATCGGGTGCATACTTGGAAGTGACACCGAGTGTATTTGTGAACGTGACGGAAGAACCGAGCGTGGTTGTTTCAGACGGGCAGATTACGTTCAGTCGTTCTATTTCTGAGGACGAGCAAGTGTCTATTAGCTATGCTCGTTGGGGTTCATTGGGAGGTGAGTTTGTCGTTAAGGTCACAGAGGAAATAACGAAGCCGATAGTGACGATTAATGAGGGAGACACGAGTGTGACTCTGAGTGGTAGGTCGAGCTTACCTGAGTTATCTATTGGAGATGTGATTGGCATGGGCAATCATCATTTCTTGGTGTCTAGTATAGACGGAAATACGATAGGTTTTAGTTCGCCATCGAGGTTTAATCTGAGAGTAGATTCAGCGACTCGAACGAGTCGTAATGACTTGTTCATTTCGGTGAGTACTTTGGCGAGCAGTCAGAAGAAAGCGTCAGAGATATTTATACAGGGAGACTTCCGACCTTACATTTCTCAAGGCACATTGATTATCGTGAATGATGTCGAGCCTTATTATGTTAAGAATACTTCTTTCTTGGAAGAGGGAGTGACTCAAGTTTCGGTGTTGGGTTATACATCGGGTTTCACAGTAGAGAGCTTTGTCATTTCGGTTAGACCTGTCTTATCTGTGGGAGACGTTTCGCTTAATCCTATCGGCAGTATCGCTGTTGATTTAGGTGTTGAGTTAGTGAAGTTCAGAAATGGTCTTGGCTTGCCTTTGGAGAATGCAGTAGGTTATTTGTTAAGTGCCGAGACAGGTAGCGTGACCTTGAAGGGAAGCCACATTGTAGATGAGGGTGTGAAATACATTCTTAGATATACAGCCGTAGTGACAACTTCCCCTAAGTACTTAGCAGACGGTACAATCAGTTATCCGAAGTACAATGCTTCTTACTTGGTGCGTACAGACGCTTCAGCCTATGAGGGATTTCCTTTACTTGCGAAGTGTGTCATTGAGACTAAAGACAAGTTCCTTTTACCTGTTGTGAATGAAGATGATTATGCAGTAGAGGTGGGGGCACAACTCTTACAAGAGGTCAGTTCAACGACAGGTAAGAGATCGGGTTCAAGCCCTACCACTCGACCTGGCATTTCCGTAGGTTTATTCGATCAGCTTGGCAAAGATGTAATCGCTAGAAATAAGATTAATTTCTATCACGCCTTAGCGAGCTATGTAGATGATTGGGTCAGTACCACCACAGGCAAAGTCGTGGGCGATCAAGATGGGCGATTCAGATTCAACTTAGAGCAGGGAGGTTTGTTCTCTGTTTCGGAAGGGTTGGAAGACCCAATCACAAGGGTAATCAAGCCGAGATATGCCCCCCTTGAGTATCTATTAGGTGAGGGGATAGCTCTCTCTAAAAAGAGTACCTATAACAACCTTTCCTCATCTACGATTAAAGCGATCTATGACAACCAACACTTATTTGTGGAGAATGAGTTAGATGACTTTGTTTTGACAGATGTTAGGACAGAGCAGGAGCTGTTTTCTTGGCCGGTTTTGAGTACGGTTGTTAAGCCTACTTACAATCAGATGTGGAAGCCTCATTGGTTCTCACGCATTTACCCTTATTCGGGTAAGTTCTTAACTACGCTGTACCCTAGCGATACGCCTTATTCATTTCCTAGCACAGAGGGAAATATAATAGGCGTAATTGAGAATCCTGCGAGAGAACAGATTGGAGGGATTTTCTACTTGCCGAAAGTACAGAAACGACCTGCTCGTTTCCGAGTGTTAGAGTTCTTCCCCAAGGGTGTATCGAGTCAACCTTCTACAGTAGGTAAACCGACATTACTCTTATCTGCTGTACGTTATGAGGACTTCCCACTTAACGCAGACGGCACACCTGATACGACTCAGTTAATCTATGAAGGAAATGCAGGTAGTCCAACTATTCCAAGCGTAGAAACGGGCGACCCTGCTTTACATTTCAGAGGTCTTACAGAGGGCATGGTCTTAGAGTTAGGTCGTGATGGTTTAGGCTTTGATGTTTTAACTCTGAAGAACGAGCCAAGTGTATTGGATAGTTCTTTATTTCCCACAGCACTTATTTCTTCAGCACCTAAAAAAGTCCGAGTAAGTTCTGTCATTGAGGGTTGTTATGTAGTGCTTGAGGGCAAGGCTTCTACGATAGAGTGGTTTGGCTCTAGCTTTGTAGATTCACCCCCTAAGTTGGGAGATACAATTCTTGAGTCACTACAGGGAGATGTAGAGGAATCAACTAACTTAGGTACGTTCTATAAGGTCGGAAATGACATTGGGTTGAACACCAACACAGGAGAGCTAGTTGACATCAGCTTGCCTTCAGTCAACGACCCTAATTTCCCTTTGAGAGAGATTTTTGAACAGAACTTACCGATACCTTTATTGCCGATTGAGGGGACAGTCGGAGCGAGATACTCTGAGACAACACCTTTCTATTTCCCTGCCTTATTAGGTGAGGATACGAATGATGACGGGGACTATACGATTCCTTTCTTTAAGCAGAGAGGAGAGCGTGATGTCTTGGCTGACTTGCAGGGTTCTATTTCTAGGTTGTTAAGAACAGAGCACTCTAGTCAATATGTGTACCCTGATGAGATCGCAGGGTTGGGTTCTATTTCCTCAGCGAAGCTCACAGTAGATCAGAGCCTAACGCCTTATACTGAAGGAGAAATAGCGAGTAAAAACGTAGAGCGAGGCGATCTTGTTTTGATTGACCTAGACGATGGGGCTACAGGCTTTATTGAGGTATCTACAGTAGAGGGGAACTCAATCTTACCTCCAAGGTTTAAAGCCCCCGTTTCAGCAGGCAATATACAATATGACTTGGTTAACTATTTCACACCTCTTTTCTCTACAACAAGCATAGGTCTACGAATAGGGCAGATCCAATATGGAGGGGGCTATCTTACTAAGTTCAATCTTTCTTCAAGTAACCCAACAGGCAGGACTCTTCCTACTTATCAGAATCTTATTTCTTTCATAGAGTCTGCGACAGCAGTAGGCAAGATGAACTCTTTTGATTTAGCTGTTCTTTCAGTTGTCTTTAACTTCGCATACGATGGGACAGATTGGTGGCTCTATGACGGCACAGGAGTACATAGAGTTATATCCCTACTTCCTTATGGTACGACTCAGAGTCAGGCGATCTTTGATTATGGGTTTGAGTTCTTTTCTCCTACTCCAATCATAGACGTATTGATATGGACGAATAAGTTTATCCCTGAAGGAAATGTGACTGTAATAGACCTTGCGACAGAACAGTTCACTCTTGATGGGGCGACAGGTATCGGAGAGGAATATGGGATTACTACTTTAAGATTCACGCAGACAACTTTCCATATTGTAGTAGGAACTCCGACATCTGTTGATGGTGGAAGCCAAACAGCCACGATAGAAGCAGATCGCCTAACGCTTAAAGAGAACGCAAACTTTGATAACCAAGTTGCCGAGAACAGTTGCTCGCTTACTATTGGGTCATGCAATATCTTAGGAAATGACTCGCTCATTAACAGCACAGGGCAGATCAATGGAGGGCTTGGATTTACCAACCTAGAGAAGTACGATAGTGGCTTCAGAGTCAACGCCTTCGAGGGTCATGGAAATGTCCCTATTTCCAAGACAGATATGAAGCTCTCTGTGATGACAGCTTCCAAGGTAACTGAGGGAGCTACTATCTATGAGGGAACGAGTAAGACGCTCAACTATGACTTGGGTGTCATAGAAACAGGGGCAGATGATATTTCTAACGTCAATCGAGGCGACTTGGTTTTCATTTCTGAGGGTCATAGTTCGGGTACTCATCGAGTGCTTGGTTCTAGCTACGAAGACATCACAGAAATAGAAGTCGTGGTTGTTCCACCTCGAATCTCAGAAATGGTAGATAACGGAGACGGTACTTACACGCTTACTATGAGCGAGGACTTGTCAGACTACTTCGCACCTCTACCTTTAGTTTTGTTTTTCACTTTCAACCTAGAGAACTTAAAGAGTGCAGAAGTTGCGATAAGAAATGTAGCCGCGTTCCAAGTTGATGTGGATAGCGTTAGTGGGGCAACAGTAGTGATTTCGGGTACTCCTCGTTTATTAGATGGGTCAGCTACGCCTCTATCTATTTCCGATGTCATCAGAGTTGGTGCTGATGTCTTGAACTTTGATCGCATACCTTTCGATATTTCTGCTTCGGGTGCGATTGACTTTTTGATCGACCCTCAACTCTCAGCTTCTGAACTTGAGACTACATTTGGTGGTGGGTTTACATATGCTTTAAACATAGGACTTAGTAATCTAAGTACAGGTGTTGGCTATCTTTACATGGTTAATGATGCCCCACCACCTGCCCTTATTTCTGTTTTGCTAGGAGATGTGATTACCCTTACAGTAGACATTAAGAAAGGTATCTATATCGACCCTACTTTCCCTCGTATGTGTCACAACTATGCGAGTGGTTCACCCAACTATTTCGGTACTGCCACAGCTTATGGTTTGTATGACCCATCAGGTGCTTTCTCTACTGAGTCGGTGACTGTTTCTGTTCGTAGGTTAAGGCGATTCAGCGACTTGTTCTTAAAACTTGCGAGTGCCTTTGATGAGCTGAACCCTATCTATGAAATACGCAAGGGAATCGTGAACACCCTCGTGCAGTCGGGGAATGAGTTTACTCTGACTCCCGAACTCGTTGGGCGAGATGGTGGAGCTCAAGCAACTGGAAGAGAAACTCAAGTCGGAAACTTCTCAGAAATGATTTCCGTTGGAGACAAGGTGCATATTTACGATGACAGCAACAAATTAGCTCTGAAGCTCAAAGTCATCAATGTGGCTAACCCTTTGTTATGTAAGTACATTTCGGGAGAACTTCCGACAGGAGACATGACCTTTCAGATTGAAGTCCGAAATAGACAAGTGCCACAAGAGCAGATATTCGAGGACTTCCTGCGAACAGCGTTCACCGAGATTCTGAGATCAGACCAAGGTGAAGTGATTACAGAAGCATTGACAGACAGTGACCCCACGAGAGATTTCACAGCCACGCAGATAGAGCCGAATAATGGTTATTATGTTGTAATCGACCCTGCGGGAAAACTTGATACAGATGAGTATGGAGCACCACCACAGGGAGATACAGGAAAGGTTGGAACTACAGGTTATGTTGTGGGTACTCGTAGTCCTTTTGATGACAATCGAGGAGCGTATAAGATTATTGATGTCCAGCCTGAGTACTTAGAGGTGGAGTCCGTAAAAACAGAGGGTTCATTTGCCCCTGACAATTATAATCTTATCCCTAGTGTAGATGGGGTTGAGGGAAATGCTTTAGCGAATACAGCGTTTGCTGTACATGGTACGCATGATGACCCTGCGAACTCAGCGTTCTCTATTGCACCTTTCAGCTATCGAGTGCTTAAAAGAAATCCTGAAGTGGACGAGAGCTTTGCAGACACGATGCTATTTCTGAGAGAGCGTACTTTGTCGTTCATGGATTCGATTAAATACTTTAATGAAGTCCAACCTATTTCATGGGAGACTTATGAGTCCGAGGGCTTAGTTTCGGAGATCGGTTTAGAAGACAAAACGTACCTCACGAATAGTGAGATACTAGGGCTTGAGGGAAATGTAGATCAAAAGCCTGCTGACGTTCCTTTTGTGACAGATTCTGATTGCTTATCTTTACTTGATAGACGCTTCTTACTCGAAGACCCTCGCCTATCAAAAGAGGGGTATGGTATCTCAGAGTTTGGGCTTCCTAATCTATTAGAGAGTGGTATCTCATTTATGGAAGCTAGAGATAAGAGGTACTCATGGATAAATGTGAGGGCAGGTTTGCTGAGAGGTACACTTGCAGTCATAGACCGAGTGGACTTCGATAACCCTAACAACAATGCGTTAGAGGACATTAACAATGAGTAAGAATGAATGGAAGAAAGCAGCCGAGCAACCTAAGTTGCCTGTGGGCTTAACGGAAATGGTTTCTAATTTACAGCAAGTGCAAGCTCTCTTAGAGAAAGCCTTGAAGCGAGATGAAGCGAACTTAAAAACACTAGAGCTAGAACTCGTTAAGATTGAAGCTCAAAAGAAAGCTAGGGGTGGTTAGAAATGGCAGACCCCAAAGAGCTAATCAAGTTCCCTAGTATGGGTGAAATACCCAAGCCTGTATGGGTTGATGTATCGAATACAGAGGGCTTCAATAAGTTTTTAGATGAGAGTGTAGGCGTTCTCTACAAAGACTATATAGACCCGACTTACACAACCATAATGGCTGTATTCAATGTGGTTCAAGAAGTCCTCGATATAATCGCAAGTCTTATCCCTGAGTTTACTGACCCTATTTCTGCCTTACTCAAACTCATAGCTGACTTTGTAGAAGCGTACCTTAAAGACCTGCAACAGCTTGGTGTTTATATCACCTACGACAACGCACTCAAAGGCGAGTTTAAACTTAAGAACTTTGCAGGTGGTTATAATAGAGTAGCCTCTGAAATAACAAAGAAAGCAACGAACCCACAGGACTTCAGTCGCCCTGATGTTTCTAAGAAAACAGCCGTTGTTTCCCTTACAGCTTATGGTGGTGCAGGATTGACAGGGGCAGGTGGTGTAGGGGTTCTCAGAGTAATTGAAATTATCAAGGCATTTCTAGGGCTATTTGGTGTAGAGGAAATTCAAGGTGGTTTTCTACCTCCTCAAGTATCTCCTCCATTAGTTCTGACTCAAGTCTTTGGTATCCGAAATACGCTCGAAGCTGAAACTCTTGATTTCCTTGATGTAAACCCGATTGGTTTTACTGTTCGGTGGCAGATGCCTCAAGGTAAGACTTTAACAGCTTTCGAGGTCAACCTACCCCCTGGGGCTTTTGTCGTCACAGTTAGCTCAAGAGCCAAGCCACTCTTTCTTTATGTAGAGAAGAAAGCTGAGACTTCCACTAGCTCCACAGCGACAGAAATACACCCTGTCTATGTTCGTGGTAGATTGGCAACCACTTCACATCTTAATCGGTTTAACTTCGATTCAAGTATCGTTGATGACCCTTCTAAAGTGACGGCTAATAACTTCTTTTTATTTGCAAGGGTCGGGGATAAAAAAGTCCCTGCTAAAAATTTCTTAAATGAGACTATTTCTTTCTATAAAGAGACATCGAATCTAGGGGCTTTGTTTGGTCAAACTACCTTTGAAATGGACATCGAATTTGAGGAAAACCTCAAAGACTTAAGAATCTATGACGCTACAAACGGCTCAGAGCAACGGGTCACAGGAGATTACTACATTTCGATAGCGTCTTACCCTAAAGAAGCTGAGTCTTTAGAGAGTGACTTAGATGTTGAAGCACAGCTTGCCTCAGCCAATCAGTTAGTAGAAGTAAACCCTGAAGAAAGTAAGGGCGAGGGTTTTGACTTTTATCTTAATGTAGGCAAAGGAAATAGATTTTCATTGTCCACAGACCCTAAAAGTTTAAGCCCTCTACCTGAAGAATCAAATCGTGTGACAGCGAAGGCAATATACCCCTCAAAACTTAATTACATTTCTGCGTTGAGAGAAGCCTATACTCATTTCTTCATTATCCTATTAGACGAGTTAAGTATTTTTGCAACCAAAGGGGTACTTGCCTATGAATCCCAAGCTTCTGAGCAACTTGTCAATTCTGTAACCTCATTGATAGGTCTGAAAGACCCTATGGAGTTAGCTCAAAAGTTCAATGCTCTAGGAACAGAGGACTCGGTGTCGGGCATTAACAAGTTCAGAAGTGAAATGAAGAAGCTCGTAGATAAGGCTGTTGGGCGTTCTTTAGAGCTAGGAGAACCAAGTGGTTTAATGAGTGTAGTTAAGCCATTTATCGACACTATCCTAGATGACTCAGATTATCCGTTATTATATCCTACATTGGACTATGAGTTTAGTGGGCTTGATGAGGTAGTTTATAAAGACGATTCGGGGCTGACCCAACTTGTTGACCTTGATAAAGTAGGGCTACTTACGAGTGCCTTAGACTTAACTTTTAACTATTTCTCAGAGCCTAGTGATGTTCAAGGTTTTTTTCCTTATGCTAACTTTGCTCATAATTCCACAACACAAGGAAGATCGAATAGAAAGGTAGCACTTGAGCGTTTTACAGCACATGATTTAATAATAAATGAGCCTATTAGAGATCAAATAATCAACACAGCTCCTCGTTATTTACCATTTCTTTTCTCTCTAAAAGAAGAAGGTAAGGTTTACGGAAACTATGTTGAGTTCCACAAGCTGATAAACAAATACCCTGATCGGTGGGTAGCTTGTCAGAAAGTCTTAGGCTTTACACCTGAAACACAAGTTGAGGGTGATGGGGAATGGATAAACTTCAGATTATTCAGCGAGGGCTTCAATGGGATTGATGAGCTTTTTGAGCAAATCATAGGGGCGATTAAGTCACTTATAGATGGCTTTGACTCTCTCGTTAAGTTCATCTTACAAGCGATTGATCTGCTGAAGAAACGCATTGAGTCTATACGCAATCTAATCGTGAAGATAAAGGCTATCATAGACGCAATCCTTGCCCTTAGATTACCAGGAGGGCTGTCTTACTTACTCACTATTTCTGAGGGTACAGAGGGCTATGTTCAAGCGATTAACACAGCACAGAACCCTCCTGAGTCGGGGAAAGAAATATACGGCACTTATGCTACCCTAGTTTTCGCCACGCCCGTACCTACTTTCGTTGTCCAACTCTTACTTGGTATGCTTGGTGAGAGTGGGCTTGAAACAGTCAAAGATGTCTTTGAAGGTGGAGTCGGTATTGATGAGGAGGGCAACTTTGTACCTGCGACAAGCACAGGACTACAGTCTCTTATTATAAAAGAGGCTAAAGAATTAAATGCAGAAATCGTCAAAAAATTAGAGGGTGGGATTGACTACATAGAAGAAGTCGAAGATTTCAAAGAAAGTTTACAAGGTGTTACGGAATCTGCTCAAACCACCAGACAGGGTATTCTTAACACTTTACCCAACAACGGAAATGAGGATTAGTTATGAGCTTTGGTTGGACTTGTTTATTTCGTGAGGGTTCTTGGAGAGAATTCCGTAGCTTCGTCTTAAATCAAAAGAAGAACGTAGGGGCTAGGCTCGACACTATCGACTATGAATTAAGTCGGATAGGTAGCGTGAGTATTTTCTATAAGAGAGAAAATGAAGAAGATGACTTCTCACCTATGACAGAGCGTAGATTAGGGATAGCAATCAAAACAAATACATCTATTGCTAAGTTGATTCGAGCCTACGTTGCAAGAGGTGGTAACTTCTTTGACATTTCCATGTTCCTCACACCTGATTCTTATGAGTTTGTAGATGGTAAGGTTATTCAATACGAGCCTTTTGGTGGGGTTTTAGCCCCACAAAGTGGCGACCATGACGATCAAGTAGATGAAATAGGGTTGTATGACGTTTGGAAAGACCCTGCCCGAAAGCTAGGGTCTAAGAAAAGCATATGGGACAACCAAGACGCAAACCTAACGGGAAATAGAGTCCTCGCTATGAGAGGTTGGGTTAGCCAAGAAATAAAAGAGCTTAGAAATGATCTTGAAGCTCGTATCTTGAAGCTGTGCGACTTGAGAGAGCAACTCTTAATAGAAAGAAATGAGCTTATACTTGGGGCAGTTGCAGGTGCAGTTGGAGATACTGACTTTAACCCCGACTTGTTTTTAGAAGATTTACATACATCTACGATTACATACTTCTTTGATACAGAGTTCTTCTTAGTAGATGAAGAAGGAAAGCCCGACTTTACTAAGCCGAACCCTTACCTAGAACGTGCGTTAAAAACTCTGTTAGACAACGCCCCGACAGGCGAAGAAAAATACACAGCCCTCTAAGAAAGAGAGATAGAAATGAAAAGACTAAGCCAAGATGAAATGGACATGATTAGAGCCATTAACTCAGACCCCTCAGCACCACTCAAAGCTGTCAAAAGCTTATGGGTTTCTGACACGGGGAAGAAGAACCCTGAGCAAGTCTTAACTATGCTTGAAGCAAAGGATCTTGTTATCATTGACTTGGAAGATGACTTTGTTATGCTAACCCCTCAAGCGATGAGACTAATCTAGGAGATAAGAAATGAAAAAGACAGCCACAGAAGCTATCCATGATCTTGAGCGAAGAGTAGGACTGCTTGAAAGACAAGCTTCCCTCAGTTCAAACCGATTAGTTAAGAACATTTCCTTTATCGTCAAAGATAAAGGAAGTCCAAACGGTACAGACGGTTGGAACTGGTCGCTCACCACCAACAAAGGCGACAAGATTTCTCTTTACTATCAAGAAAAGATGGGTACGAGGGTTGAAGTTGAAAACCCACCTAAGAGTATGCTTCCTTATACGGGAAGACCTGATGGTTGGGGTATCGCTTATATTTCAATAGCTGATCTTAGCTATTTCTTTTAGAGGTAGTCTTCGACTTCTACCTTAGAAATGTAAATAGGTGTGTGTACTCCCATGTATGCCCCTGCTACATTAAACTCAAACCATTCGACTGCCATGAGGTATGCGTCTTCCTCAGAAATGTCTTCCTCTTTAAACTCTTTCTTCCAATGAGTAATCAGTTCGTCTTTGTCGTATGCGATGACTGCTTCAGGGGTGTAGGCGATTCCGAGAATCATCTTGTCAAAGACATTTCTAGGTTCTAAGAATACAAGGTTTTCCATCATTTCTCCTCAAGTGTGGTTGTTGGATTGGTTCTCTTGTATATAGGTCTTTTACCAACTTAAGTTGTGTTTTTTAACATATGTCAGAATGTACTTTCTTTATGTCCTCCTCCCTTTAGTGATTAACATTTAACCAACGGAGAATACGCTATGAGAAGAACAGCAAGTGATGTCCTTAGAGACTTGGAAGTAAGAATCGCCCGACTTGAAAAGTCAGCTACAAACAACTACTACCCTAAGCCAATCGCCCAACTAACTTTCAGAGATGAGTCAGGGCGGATCGTAGACACTAAAGTTTTGAAGGACAGAGAAATAACTCACGCTATTGAAACTTATAATCTTACAGAAGTGACTGTAGAGACTATGAAAAAAAACCCTCTCATTTTCTGTCGTCAGCCTTACAATAATGAATCTTTGGAATCGGTTGAGCTAATGGCGAGCCAAGAGCAGTTTGCCGTGTGTATGTTAAGAGAACTCACTAATATGAAACTCAAGATTTCTAACTAATCCTTATTCTTTTCCGATATATGGGTGTATCTCAACTCATTATATAAGGAAAGAAAACAATATGAACTTTGGAGACAAGACCATTTACTGCAATAGATGCAAACAGGAGCGTTGGGTCGGAGCTGATTGCCCTGCTTCTGAAACCCAAGAGAAATGTGACGACTCAAAAAAGGTCAAGATTAAAAGACAAAGAAAACGAATCAGCGAGGCATAAGTTCTGATATAGAAAGGGCATCAACAACCCCTTTCAGATTGGAGCTTACCTCTGTGAGAAATGTACTTCTAGCCATGATAGTATGGCTCTTGCCCCTATCCGTATGTGCTGAGACTTTACATCTCAAGTTGCAAAGCCTACCACTCAGTATCGACATTTCTTCTCCTGAGTGGGAACGTGAGTCTGAGTATGACTATGAGCCTGAGAAATATACAGATCGTCACTTAATCAAGTACAAGTTCGTCCTGTCCTACGAAAAGAATGTTCTCAGAGTTCATGCTTTTGTTTATCGCAGGCATGAACAGACCATTTATGAAGACGGAAGGAGAGAAGATTCTATTTCTTCTGAGAGAGAACCCGAACAACTACATATTGAATCAGCCCGTTCTTTATATCCTCAAAAAGTCATTACCTATGAGGGTAAAAAGACTCCTTACTTGTCTGCAAGCAACGTAGCTCATAAGCAAGACGAGAAGATGATTGAAACTCTTAAACAAGTCCCTTATGGGGTACATAGGTTTTACTACGAGTGGTATGTCATGTTCCCTAACTCGCTCACTAAAGAGCGAGTAGAGCAAGCCACCTTAGAGCTTAATCAAGGGGGAGGTTTGGCTGTCATTTCCTTCCCTGAATCTGAGCAAGAAAACAAAAGTCCCATCGAGATTTCAAACTACAATCTAAACAGATTCTTCCCTTTCTGTGAGAAGCCTTCCTACAAGTATGAATCTTATCCTTCGGGCAGAGACTACGAGGTTTGTTTACCCAAAGCCTTACATGACTTCAGCAAGCTAGATGTTATTTCTAGGCAAGAAAGGATTAGTGGTCAGAAAATGACTCCTCTCCAAAAGAAAGTCTTTAAGAAGAACAAGGAGTACCGACCCCTTTTAGAAGAAATGAAGAAGCAGAAAAAAGAGCTTGGGGAGACTCTGTTCTGTATGGGTCTGAAAACAGGGGAATACCTGCTCAGAAATAAAGGCATTGAAATCGAAAAGACTACCCAAACAGATGTTTCAAGTCCTCCTCCTCTGAGCATAAGGTTTTTCAACTTAGGTAAGAGAGTCTCTAAAGACGCAGGGTTCTTGTATTCGGGAAACCCTGCGAGGGTATTTCTGAGAGTCAGTGAACAAGATGGGCTTGCTCTTGAGAAGAAGGAAGTAGTCGGGTGCTTTTACCCTTCAAAGATCGCTTTCAAAAAGGGTCGCATGAAGACGAGATATAAAGGTAGATTTCTTTATGAAACTTACTATCATTTCGTTGATGTAAGGTTGGCTTTTATCTATGTAGATAAACAAGCGTACTCAGTAGACAAAAAAGGTCGAGTCAAAAAAATCTAACTTTTAGAGTTGACCACACCTGCTCGCTGTGTATAGATAGAGGAGGCTTGGGCTTCTAAGAACAATGTATCAGGATTTCTTTCAGTAAGCCCAAGCCTCTATTAGCACCAATAGCTCAGTCGGAAGAGCATCGGCCTTCTAAGCCGCAGGTCACAGGTTCGAGCCCTGTTTGGTGTATTGATATTATTCTAAGATAGGCTTATCATTAACGTGGTAAGCCTTTCTTATTTCTGCCAAAGGAGAATGTTTATGGCACTAGGCAAACAAGAACTTGAGAATGTCCGTCTACTTATCAACAAGAAAATCGAGTGTGAAAGAATCTCAACTCTAGCGTCTGTTATGGCGATCATATTTCTGTTCTTAACAGTTACTGTTGTCTTGGGGGAGTGGAACACCACTTCCTTCTTCTTGTACCTTACATTTCTGTTCGCCTCTACACATTACGCTTATAAGTTCCACGAGGAATCCGAAGAAGCCAAAGCTCAGATTGTAAAGAAGATGTTCAATGAAGGGAGTTAACCGAGACTTACTTGAGGACTTACTCCATTACAATAAGAAATGTTATTATGCCTCAATAGGGTTTACATTTCTGTTCGTCTCTGTTGTTCCTGTCTCGCCCCTCATGTTTTTGTTGTCTTTTTCTTCTTTGTCTGTTGCCTTCCTATATAGTAAGGAAGTGGGTACATACGAGCAACAGCTCAAAGCCCTTGACAACAACAACTCTGACTAAAGGAAATAAGCTTTGCTTACTATCCAAATCACTTCAGAAGAAATCAAAAATCCTGTGATCTACAAGGCACTTAAATCTTTCTTTGCCTCAGTCTCCCAAGAAACCTCAGTCTCTTGGAATGAAAAGAAGCCTTCTCGTCCTCGATGCAACAAACCTGCGATCAAGATCGTCCTCGACTCTGAGATCGAGCGTAAGATGAGTGACTCGATCAAGACAGCTCGCTCCCTCTACTTCCTCACCCTTATTAAGAGGGAAGGACGCATCTCTACACGGGGCATCACGACTTCGATGGTTGAGGCATTTCCCGATTTTACTCCAAAGAGTCTTGGAGGTCTTACGGGTTCTATTACTCGTTGGTGTAATCAGACTAATATGAAAGTGCCTTTTGAGTGTTCTCGTGATGAGTATAACACGACAACGATCTATACTTGGGAAGGCTTTAAGAAGAAAAAGAAGTAATCTCCTTGACCCCACAAGAAAGATACTCTAAACCCTTCTTTGAGGGATAAGCACCCCCCCAACCCTTGACAGCTTATCCCTCAAGGGTTGGCTCGCCCCCTTTGCCGTACTAGTTAAGACAAAGGGGGCGAGCTTTGTTTATTTAGAGACTCACCCTCGGTATTATAAACACGCTTCCCCTCCCCTCCCCTCCCCTCCCCTCCCCCTCAAAGGATTTGCTATGGTAATCACAGACGCTCAGATTATCGCTCTCTCGTATGCTAGAGATGTTGTTGAAATTAACGAAACTACTCATGTGACTGATGTTATTGGCGAGTCCAAGGTCGTTCTCGATTTTGTCCTTGAGAATGACACAGAAGAAAACTCGTTTGATACGGCTCGTTATTGCCTTGACTTTGCATACGGCTTCCTTCAACAACAACAACTACATGGGTACATTCCTACTTTTACTCTGAGTGACGTTGTAGAGAAGGCAAAGACCATTCTCGAACAGCTCAAAAGATAATCGCTTGCATTTCTATCTTCAAGATTTAGGACCATTCGTCTAGTGGTCAGGACTCCGGCCTTTCACGCCGGCAACACGGGTTCAAATCCCGTATGGTTCATTCGTTAATTCTTATATGTCATACTTTCTTGGTTTTTGACTAAAGTTGGAGATAGAAATGCAAGCAGTGTTATTTCAAGGAACTAAAGACTTGCCTCTAGTAAGAGAGCTGTTACACCCGATCAAAGTAGAGAGAACAAGTAATCCTTTCACTTACATGGTAAAAGACCCTGAAGGTACTTGGTTTCTTGATGAAGGGAAATGGCTTGTTAAGAACAACAAAGGTGAGATATTTACAGTCAACCAAGAAAACATCGACCACTTCTTGAAATGAGGGTTGTTAGCTCAATAGGTAGAGCAGTAGACTTTTAATCTATTGGTTCAGGGTTCGAGTCCCTGACGACCCATTTCTTAGAGGAGAGACTTATGAAGTACACACTTGAGCTTGTAAATAACGGTTGGGTTTTAACTCGACACCCTAACTACGAGGGTGAAGAAATCGAGGTGTTTGTCTTTGAAGAAAGCGAGACAGGGGAGTTCGCTGAACACGAAGCTGTTAAGAACTTGATTTACCACTTGTTCGACTCAAATATGAGGCGTAAAAACCAAGGTGGACTTGAGGTGAAACTCGAAGAAAAAGGTTGGGGCGAAGAAGACTAAAGAAATACGGGCTTGTAGCTCAGAGGTGAGAGCAACCGTCTCATAAACGGAAGGTCGTGGGTTCAATCCCCACCGAGCCCACTCTTAAAGTCTAGGACATTGAATTGTATAGCTCTCTCTTGGGAGCTGTCTCTGTTGTTCTTCTACGACAACCTTATAAGGTACGGCTATTTCATACTCGTCCTCATAAACATCAAAAGGGTCTGCTGACAAGAGCTTCTCAAGAAGCTCCTCGTTCGACTCAGAATATTTGAAATGACACATGGGGTCGGGGTCGATTGCTGTCATTGGCTGAGTCTCCTCAAAGGGAAGTCTTTGAGGGGGGCAACCACAGCCACCTAGAAGTACGAAAAAAAGTAAAGCTCTCATAATATTCTCCTGTGTTGCTTGGGTAATCTTATATACCTATTTACCCATAAACACCATACAGGAGAAGCCCATGAGAGCTTTTGTGACCAAACTAGGTCGATTTAACTTCACTATACACAACTTCATCGCTCACCCGATCATGGAAATACTCCACTTGATTGGACTCTCAGAGTTGGGTGATAAGGTACACGATAAAACACTCCCATTTCGCATTGAACAAGAGCCTCCCCAAGCAGAAGACAATCAAGCAGAAGACAATCAAGTCGAAGAGCTAGAGCAAGAGCTTGTTATGGTCAAAGGGTTGTATCTGAACAACTTGAGAGAGCTTGACCCACACAGAGAAGCACACAGACTCTACTCTGAATGGCTTGATTGCATGGGTGTAGAGCTTCCTTATACATGGAACTCCCCTATTGAAAATGTCGCTCAAGAACTTCAAGATAAAGTCTCGGAGTTTAAGAGTTCTAGTAGGGAACGACAGCTTGAACTGAGAGAAGAATTTAAACGTAAACTTTCTTGACTACATATACTTTGAAAGTGTAGAAAAAGTGAGAGACTTCTAGTCTCTTGTAGTTAGCCTTTCAGATTAGCGATATGCTGATTTGCTCCTGCCCTGTTGTTCCGTAGGGTGGGCGAAAACGGAACACCTATCATGTCTGTCTCTTTAAGGTTGAGACTTGTCGGGTTCGATTCCCACAGATGTGCTAGACCACCCACTTTTTTATTATATTATTCAACTCGCTCAAAGAGTGAATGGTGTAGTATGATTTTTAAGTATGAGATAAAGTTGTTGTGGGTGGTCTAATCTTTTCTCTCTTGCTCTTTTTATTTTAAGCAAGTAAGGTGATCTTGCCTTGATGCTCAAGGTAGAGATAGGGTTGGTTGTTGACCTTTCTCGCCTAGCTCCGTTCTGATACATTCGAGAGGTTCAGAATGATGTTGCCCTGTTGTTCCGTAGGGTGAGCTAAACGGAACGTCTATTTCTTTTATATTCCACCACTTATGCTCAAGTGGTGGAATAGGTAGACACGCAGGAGTCCTAGCACCCTGTGCTTTAAAAAAGCGTAGAGGTTCAAGTCCTCTCTTGAGCTTTTAATCACACTCGGTTATTAAAAAGTCCCCTACTTTAGCGAGAGTAATATGAGCACTAAGAATACGATTTGCTATGACGACACCTACCATATCTATCAAGAAATGTTTGATGACCAAAAGGTCTACTTAACCATAGATAAACATGACGGACTTATTTCTGTAGAAAACCAAAAGGTGACGCTTAGTCTGAGTCCTGAGTTCTTTACCAAAATCGCTATGAAATGGATTGAAAACCGATCTAAGTTCTATGTGTATAATGAAGAAGAATTTAAGGTCAATATTGATTGGCTATTGCCTAGCGAGGAAGTAAAAGAAAATGACTCCGATAATTAGTATCCCCTCAGAATGGATTCTCGTATATATACTTGGTACGTTTCTCGTGACAAGACAGAGCAAACGAGTAGACACAGACTTAATGATCTTCTTTGTCATTTCTTTCAATCTGAGCCTCACGATTAGTTTAAGGCTCTATTACAGCTAGGCTTCCCATGAAAGTAAAGTTTAACCAAAAGAACGGAAATGCGTTCTTTCTCGACCTCAGCTACTCAGATACTCTGAAGACTATTATTACTGTGGTAAACCCCATTTCTTCCAAAGAACAAAGAAAGCTCTATAACTTCTCTGACTTCCTTTCAGACCCTACTAGAGACGTGGCTCATTCTCATTACCAAAAGCAGATCAAGTCTGATAACTCAATCGAGTATCAAGAGGTTTAAAATAATTGTTCCCTTTCTGTTTGTTGTGGGTAATATGACCTTGAGTAGATAGTCTACTCAGTCCCCAACACACACACACACACGAAAGGATATTTCCTATGGGTGACAATAACAGTAAGAATGGCTACGAGATTCGAGAATCTCTACTTGGCATGGCAATCGGCATTCTCTCTGAGCGAGACTCTCGTCTTCGTGAAAATGAATACCTAAAGCCTGAAGGCAATCGTAACCCGATTGAGGGCTATGATGTTGAAGAGGTTCTCAAAACTGCTGAACGACTCTACGAGTTCGTGAACAGTAAGTAAGTCATTCTTAGGGGTGCTTCCTATGTCGTTTGACATAGCTTCTTTACAGAAATGAAGCCCTCCTGTACCCTATGCTGATGTAGCTCAATTGGCAGAGCTTCTGATTTGTAATCAGAGGGTTGTGGGTTCGAGTCCCACCGTCAGCTTTAAGAAATAAAAAAGGTAGTCGTTATGTGGAGTCTTGAAGTCATTAAAGAAATGAACAAGCAGAAACCAAAGCCTATAAATGAAAAGACCTCCACAACCGAAGCCGAGAAGGTCAATCAAAGGCTCCAAGAAATCAAAGCCCTTCTTGAGGAAGCAACAAGGCTTCTAACACAAGATTCTTAGAGGCAAGCCACAGCCTTGTTGCCCATAGTGCTAGAAAGCTGTTTGTAGATAGCCATAATAAGTAGGTATTCTTCTTTAGAAGACACCTCTTCACCAAAAGTAAGAATAAACTCATATGAGTTGTTGAGCTGAATCTGACCAGGCTTGCAAAAACCTTCGCTGATGTTGAAGGGTGTGATGGCTGTGTGACCAAGCAAAACTTTTTTTATAAAAGATTTGTCTTTTTTATCACAAACAATCTGAATGGCATTTTCTCCTGTTCTTTCATCAACCCCAGGAATAATAAAAGCGTATTGCTGACTCATGTCATTTCTCCTTAAATATGGTAAAGATATACTCCTCTGAGAATATCTAAAAATTATTAGCCTTCAGCCCCTGCTGTCATTTCTGAACCTGCTTCAACAGGCATTTCACCACCTTCAGCTCCTGCTTCTGAGGTCATTTCACCACCTGCTTCAGAACCTGCTTCAGAGCCTGCTTCAGAGCCTGCTTCAGAACCTGCTTCAGAACCTGCTTCAGAACCTGCTTCAACAGGCATCTCCCCTGCTGTCATTTCTGAACCTGCTTCGACAGTCATTTCACCACCTTCGGTAGCACCTGCTTCAGAGCCTGCTACCATCATATCTCCACCCATGTCGCCACCCATGTCGCCACCCATGTCGCCACCCATGTCGGCTTCCATACCTGCCATGCCCATATCGGCAGTTTCAGTTTCTTTATCCTTACCACAAGCTGTTGCAAGGAGTGCGATTAGAGAAATAAGAAGTAAGTTTCTCATGGTAAATACCTTTCGTTAGTAATTTGTGTACGGGAAGTCGTACAAGGCACTCTCTCTCATAGAAAGTCTATTGAGAACAAGAAAATTGCGTCTAAAGAATGAACGCTCTGATATAACATCACATCATGTTTTTTATTCTGAGGAGAATGAAATGAGGACAGTAGCCCTCTTGCTTACTTTGGTGATCTCTAACTCGGCTTACTCAAGACCAATCCCCCACGACCGATACGAGGAAGACGAGCCTTGTGAAGCATATGTCGAACCTTACTTTGAGTGTCGAACTAACACAGACCTTTATTTCCCTTCCTGTCGTAAGAAAAAGGGAGATGATTACCTTTCTTGCCTGTTCAAGAGAGGTGGTGGACTGATGCTTGAAGACCCTCTTGCCTATATGTCTTTGCCAAGTGACCCAAAAGGGGTGACAGCTATCCGTCAGTATCGTAAAAGTGAGCAGTACGCTGATCGTCTTTCCTTTCTTAAAGACGACAAGAAATACTTTGAGGACTATACTTTTTGCTTCGAGAGCAGAGGAAGCAAGTTTAGGTGGAAATACAACAAGGAAAAGGGAATCCTCGCATTCAAGGTTCGATCTTTTGCCTCTAAGAAGTACAAGATCGCTAATGTCCCTGTCGAAAATTCAATGCTTCAGTTCAAAGTAGACCCTGCTGTTGCAGGTTATTTCTTAGAGAAAAGAAACACTCGCCCTGTGATCTTCTTTCGGTTTACAAAAGAAGTCGTAGAGGGGGCTTTAGAGATCATTCTTACGGATATAAGTTTCTGTCGAGGGAGAAATTGCAAACCTGAGTTTACAATTTCTCCTGACGGCAGGGTAGAGAAGTGAAATGCAAACTATACTTAACAAAGGAGCGAATCAATGAGTGACGTATTGCCTTGGGTTCATGGACACTACGCAGGGATAGGCTCAAGAGAGACACCTCCTCAAGTTTTAGAGCAGATGAGGAAGATTGGTACATTCTTAGCTGAACGACATTATGTGCTTCGTTCAGGGGGTGCTAAAGGGGCTGACACAGCCTTTGAGTTAGGGTGTGATAACGCTAGGGGTATGAAGCAGATTTGGAAGCCGAGCGATAACCTATTTCCTCTGTATGAGTGGGCTACAGATAAAGCCTCAGAAGTGTGTTGGGAGTTCCCCCTTGAGAAGATGAAAGCATATACGATAAGCCTCATCACAAGAAATATGTATCAAGTATATGGTGACTCTGAAACCTTTGAAAAGACGATACCTGTGGATTTTGTTGTCTATTGGTCTAAGGGCAACCCTTTAGACAAAGGACACGATTCAGGGGGTACTCGATACGCTGTGAGAGAAGCTCACAATGTCGGTATTCCTACATATAATCTGAGGACTCAAAAAGAAGAGTTCGCTGAGGTTTTGAGAGCCTTGAAAGGAAAAAAGAAATGAATACAGAAGCGATTGGTATTCTGCTGTTTATTGCTCTTTGCTTTGGTCTGATAAGTATAGACCAAAACAGTGAAGTTCTCGCTGTGATTTGTGAGAAGAATGAAAAGACAACCTATGTGGGTCTGCACGAACCACCCAATATATTGAAGCTAGGTATATGCCGAGCGAAAGTAATGCCTAAACATGAATACTACGAGCTGTCTCGTATAATGAGGAGAAATGTAAGATGAATAGAAAACTAAGAATCAACATTACATGGGAGCTTGATTGCGAACCTGAAGAATACGAACAGGAAATGAAAAACCACGATTTGCCCTCTTTCATTGAATACCCAATCCCCGAAGATTTCAACACGGAAATGATAGACGATTATGACCTCTTAGAAGAACTGTCAGAGACTCATGGTTTTCTTATTTCTGACTTGAGTGTAGAGGTTGTCAATGCTTGAAAAGAAAGGGAAGCGTTGGGATAAGGTAGACAACGCTATTCTGACCGTTCACGCTAAGCATCACACAGCAAGTGAAATTGCAGAGAAACTAGGTAGAACTCCTGAGTCCGTGAAATACCAAGCCCGTAAACTTGGTCTTACCCTTAAAAGAGGTTATAACCTCAGCGTACCTAAGCATAACGCTTGGTCTGATGAAGAACTTGAATACCTACACAAACACGCAGGTGTGAAGACTTCTTTAGAAATAGCAGAGGAACTGAACCGTAGTCGTTTAGCTGTTAAAGTTATGGCTACTCGTCAAGGGCTGTCTTTACAAAAGAATCCTTGGTCAGAAGAACAAATAGAGAAGTTAATTGACCTCCACTCTCAAGGTTTTAGCTATAAAAAAATAGCTAAGAAAATTAAGCGAAGTGAAGAGTCCGTAAGGGCAAAGATTACCTATCTTATGTTGCCTACAAATTATGTATGGACTGAGGAAGACATAGAGACTCTCATGCGTATGAAGTCTGAGGGTAAAGAAGCTCGTGAAATAGCAAAGAAGCTAGGTAGGACAAAACACTCTGTACGGAGAAAGTATTGGAGATTGAAAGGTGCTGAAAACTAGGCTTCATCGGTAAAGTGGCTCAAACCCACTTGACTGATCGGAGTCAGTTATGAAGAACAAAGTTAAGAAAAAGCAAGCTCACTTAAAGTCAAAGAGGCAAAAGGCTCTCAAGCGAAGGAGAAACGCAAAACCCTACCGACCTAAGAATACAGGTATGGGGGCAGACTTCCTAAAGCAACTCAAAGACCTAGAGTACAACTTGGCTGTCGAGAATATGGCTCACATTTCTTTCTCTTATTTAGAACAAGGAGCTAACTTCTATTTCCAAAGCGAGGGAGTCTCTGAAACAGCAGAAAAATTTGTTGAGGAGAAGACACTTTCAGCTTATCTCTCAGCAGGTGTTCGTGGTGTGATTAATGAGGAGCATAAGCTTGAGGTGTCAAAGCCTTTAACATGGGTTCCCGAAGCAGAAGAACCTACTGTTAAGGATTACCTTGCAGAGCTTTGGAACAAAGATGTGACTGAGCTTCGCCAAGTAAACTCATTCTCTTTCTTTGTGTATGATGATAACGAAATAGAACAAAACTCTGATGAGGGAGACGTACCATTCCTCGCAGGCTGTGTGATTGTTTCGGGAGAAACAAAAGAGAACATTGAAGGCTACTTGGTGATGAGGGAAGTCTCTCTCGTTGAGGGTGAAGTTAAGATTGATGAGCCAAACATCTTCCTAGAAATAGAAGACGTTCTTGATCTTCATATCCCACCAATGGTAGACGCAAAAGATTTAGCTGAGGAGTTTAAGCAGTTCAAAGCTGATTCTGAAGGTCAAGAAGATAGCGAGGGGTAATGAGAACTTACGAAGGTAAATGTATGGTGACTTGGGACACCGACAATGAAGGAAATAGATATTGGACTTGTACCCACCAATGGCTTAACTGTGGGCGACATTTCAAACCTTCGGCTGAGACTTGTTACCATTACAAGTGTCCAAGCAGAAGAGAAGACCCTCTTAAAGATAGGGTATTTCCTCCAAAGTTAACTGAAATTGAAGAACCAAAATCTGAGGAGGTGGAAGTTGCTATCTGTGCGTGGTTTAGATGCGATCAGCCTGTAGCACCTAACAAGTTAAGGCATTGCTCTGAAGTCTGCCGTAAGAGACAAAACAGGTGGGACTACAAACAGAGGCAAAAGGCGAAAAGAAATGAAGATTCTTAGTTTTTTTCTCACCCTGTGTCTCTTTGCTTTATTCGCTAAAGAGTACGGGTTTATTTGTGCTTCATTTCTTTTCGGGCTGGTGATTATCTCACTAGGTATCTTAGCATATGTGTACGCTCTGATATAAAGAGGTATCGCCAACTTTATCTTGGAGGAAGACAATGGCTAAATCTAAATACGACAAGAACAGAATCACCATCTATGTGCCGAATGAAATACTTGAGGAGCTTAACAGGGAGTCCGAACGACTAGACAGAAATAAGTCTTGGCTACTCCGTAAAGCATGGGAAATGTCACGCCAAAGGTTCTTTGACGCACCCTCTATTCCAAAGGTCGATAACGACCCCAAGTGACCCGTCTCACTAAACCTTCACGCTTCATTTGAGCTACTTCTTGACCCACTAGAGAACGTAGTCTTTGACGCTCTTTTGTGCTGTTTTTACCTGTTGTCTTCTCACTACTCTTAAGATGATACTTAGAGGGTAGTGAGAAGACTTTTATAGTGTGTTCTATCAAAGATTCGATACTTCCCTTATCTTCTATGGTAAATGCACCTATAGAGAAATCTTCTTCTTGGAAGTAAACTATCAAGGCTTGTCTTATTTCTTTTCTCTCTAACATAACAGGGTCTTATCATGGCTAAAAGATTACTTCCCTCAAAGTTTATTGAGGAAATAATTAAGTACACAGATGCTACGATAGATGAAGCATACCGAAACCAAGACTATGCAGAAATGATAATACGAGACTCCATCGGAGAAATCGCAGGTATGCTTAGGAAGTCTCTTGAGCAAAAAGTCCTCGAATTATACGGGTACAAATCTGAAGGATATAACAATTTCTGGAGAGGCGATCAGACTTATTTCGACTTATTGGACTTCATTTCTAATAGCTCTGATGAAATAAAAGACGTTGAGGAAATACTGACAAGACTCAACAAAGTTAAACAAGTAGCCCTTCAGTCTGAAAAGCATTACAAAGGTCAAGAGACAATTGACAGACACTCATTCACTTACAAAGGCTTCAAAGTAGAAGCCCTGAACCTTAGTAAAGAGACTGCTTCGGCTATGCTCCAAGCGATTGATTGCCTAGAGGAAATCTTTAAGAAACGTGGTGTTGAAGCTCTCGTGCATGAAGCCATAGAGAAAGTTTATCTACAGCATAACCCCTCTGAGGACATGGGCAAAGGTTGGGGTGTTTCTCAAGCATATTACCAAGATCGAAAAGTCTATCTGTTCGATACGATTTTAGACTTAGAAGATGAAATGCCTGAGATCAAGTCTATCTGTTATGGCTTTATCCATGAAATAGGTCATTGGGTTCACCTCGACTACATACCAAGGGAAGCTAAAGCTCTTTGGGATAGTGGTTGGGACGGGATTATGGAAGGGCGAGCTGATCTTGATACAGAGGAATCTCAGAATCACCCTCTATTGAATAAGCTAGAAGTCCCCACCTCTTATGCGAGAAAGAACCCTAAAGAAGACTTTGCAGAAACATTCGCTCGGTTTATGATTGACCCGAATAGCATTTCTGAAATCGCAAAAGAAAGACTAAAAGCAACCCTGTCGCTCAGTGCAGGATTTGGGAGAAAGTTTATGAGGTTAGGCAGTCGCATTAGACACCTTATGTATAGAGTTGCCAAGCTCGAACAAGAGGAAAAACAAAGTAAGGCAGAAGATTATTTCTTCGACAACCCTCTAGCTAAATCAGTCCGAGAGTTTGCTGAGTCTGAGGCGTTATCAAACGACCCTGAGACAGCTAAAAAGAGCATAGAGAACTCAGACAACCCTGATCGCTCTAAAAGTAAAGCTAAGAAAGAGTCTATCCTCGCTCCTCCCCCACCTGACGAAATAAAAGAAAAGCCAGGTGGTAAGGAGTTCTCTACTCTGAATCAGTTAGTTGTCGATACAGAGGAAAAAGTTAAGGGTGTTCCAAAGGGCTTTGAAGAAGCCCCAAAGGTAGACCCCGACGAGATCAAAAAAGAGAGTGAAAAGACGCTCAAAGAAAAGAAAAAAGAAGTAGTACGCAAAGTGATGAGGAGAAAAGGCTATGACAGCTTCAATGCTTGAATCTTATGAACATCTTGATGTCCTTAGACATGGAGATCGCTACCCTGTGACTATCGGTCCTATCATGCGTTCCGAGAAATGGAAAGGTGGCACTTTCGTTCGTTATATCGAAGATGAATCTGACACCGACATCTTCACCGTTGAGAAATCAAACGGAGCTGAGTGCTGTGGCTTTGTTATCTATGGTAGCGAGGACTATACTAATGCTCGTCAGTCTACCTATAGAAATTTCACTAGCTATCAGAATACCTCACCTCTCGCTAATGCGTTAGGAACTGCTGTTGTGACGCTTGTAGCAGGTGGTGGTCGTTTCCTCTTTAAGAACTTTGAGACAGTAGCCCTCGCCCCTAACGGTACTCGTACAGGAGGGGCGATTACATACAAGCTCAATGAGAATCTGAAGATCAGCGAGAACGGGCTTCTCTGTAATGACCCCGATGCTAATCTACTCGCCGCTACAGGTGCTACGGAAGTTGTTCTTGTCGGTATCTGTTGCCGAGTACCAACTGTGAAAAACCCGAAGCTAGGACTTGACTACAAGTTCTAATCTGAGCTTTATTTCTTGTCTCACTAAAGGCAAGATCAAAGCCTCTAACGCTTCCTGTAAGTCCTCATGCTCTGATAGGGAAATCACCCCGTCAATCATAGAGGACACGTTATATTTATTTCCTGTGATTGAAAAGGTAGAAAGACTGCCACCTTTATCTCTCAGACTAATGTATTGAGGGGCAGTACAAATACTCACCTTTAAACTCGACTCAATCCCTCCTCTAGGGAAAGAACCAAGTGGAGCAACATAAATAGACTTAATGATCTTTGTTATTTCCTGTATCGTCTTCATTTCTTTTTCTGCTCCTCTTTCTTTTATAGAATCCTATTTCTAATCTGACTTTATGTAAACAATCTACGCAAACTCCTGTTTTCTCACTCCAAACTAACCCCCAGCCCTCTGTGTTTTCTCGTGGTAATGGGCAACCACCTATCGTACATCTATATGATGCTCTTAACTTTTTGGGGTCTTTTCTTTTAGACCTCTTCCCATTCTCATTCATTAGCTCTTATAAGGTGCAGGGTCTACGTCTTCTATTGCAGGACTATTTCCTCGCATGAGGGGTAAGCCTTTAATACGGTAGCGATCAGCCGAAGCAAAGCCTTCTCCATAGCCACTCGGAGACATAGTGCCTCCAAAACTTAAAGGTAAATTTCTCAAGTAGTCATTTCCCTCGCCCTTAAAGATCGCATTAGTGACGATTACAAGTTGTATCTCATCACCATACGATCTGACTGAACGATTCTGAGTGTTGAAGGCACTCTCTTGGAAGTTCCTAACAAGCATAGCTCTACACGCTAAAGCAGAACCCTTGAGGACAGGATTAAGCTCTTTCGGGATAGAATCATTCAAGAAAGAAATAGGACCTCCCTTGACCTCTCCTGATGCCCCAAATAAAGAACCACCACCACGATAGATTCTGTATTTCTTAGTGCCACC